>OIYH01000474.1_pt1 | contig 30551 bp, 24 predicted proteins | sample 1587911 | NCBI WGS metagenome assembly OIYH01 (sample SAMN03283252) | human gut metagenome | biome: human-associated habitat; material: feces | host: Homo sapiens | place: USA | collected 2013
ATGATTGGCAATATGGACTATTAGTTCCAGGAATTGCTCCTTTTGTAGGTGCATTACTTGCTGCTTTGTTCTGCCATTTGTTTTTCGGTATTTAATATTAGAAAAGACAGATATTCAAAATTATATTGAATATCTGTCTTCTTTTATATTTTCTTTGAGGCATCATCAACAAGTTTGGGTAGACACTAATCAAATTGTATAAACATTGAGGGGCTGCAACAGTTGAAACAGCTCAAAAAAAGAGGAAAAATTCTTAAATTGGAGAATTTCCTCTTTTTTAGTGTGGATAACTTAAAACCTCAAAAAAGTTTTCCACTGAATATGTGAAATTGTGCTTATTTATGCCGAAATATCAACTTCAATGTAAATGATACTATAATATATTTATGGAAAATAAAAATGCTGAACGAGTTTTTTGTCAACCAGATCAGCGCACATATTATAATGCTGTTCAGTTGATTTGCCAGTCAACACTTTGATTTCTCTTGAAAAAGATGATCCTGTCTTTGCTTTTCTCGAAGCGGTCGAAAGTATTGATTTTTCACGCTATGTGCGTCCAATCACTTCTAACAATACCAGAAGTCATGACCACGGCATGCTTGTAAAAAGTCTCCTGTTTGGTTATATGAATGGAGTTGAATCTGTGAATGAGCTTTCCAGACTGTGCCGTACCGATCTTTGCTATCTCTATCTTTCCAGTGAGGAAAGACCAAGTGCCATGGCATTTTCCCGGGTCTGTGATCAGCTGACGACAAGCATAGACAGTCTGTTCTTTGACCTTTCCTAAGAAATCACAGCACTGCTGGACATTGATACTTCAACGCAGTTTGTTGACGGCACCAAGATAGAAGCCAATGCACAGAAAAATACATTCGTATACATGAAAAGAATTGTAAATGCAAGAGACCGACTTTCACTCAAGATAACAGAATCAATAAAATCGCTGTACCTTGTTCAACTGTTACAGCCTCTTAACACTTCATTCACACCAGAATACACGATTTTCTTTACGTGGAGCAGGTACAGGTTTTTCATCAGCACGATATCCTAATACACAATGACCAATTCCTTCATAGTCACCTTCGATGCCAAGCTTCTTCAACAAAGCTTTTCCTTCTTCACTTTCAAATTCTTCTTTAGCTCGATGAATCCAACAAGATCCAATTCCCTTAGCATCTGCCGCAAGCATCAGATTCCCCATGACCAAAGATCCATCATATACACATGTTCTAGCTGCCTTATCTGCCAATACGATCAATACTACAGGAGCACCATAGAAAGGATCATTCTCACTTCCCATAGCAGATGCATTCATCTTAGACAATTCATCTCTCACTTCTTTGTTTGTAACCGCAACAATGATAGGAGACTGTTTTCCCATGCCACTTGCTGCATACAAACCTGCTTCAATGACTTCTTCTAGATCTTCCTTAGGAATCATTGTGCCCTGATACTTTCTACAGCTTCTTCTTTCTTTCATTGCCTGAATGATTTCGTTCATATTCAACACCTCGATTTTTATAGTCACATTGTATCACGCATCAAAAAAACAGTTCCAATCATTTGACTAGAACTGTTTGATAAATGCATTAGTCTAAATCTTCACCGTTAGACTTGTAAACTTTCTGCATGTAGAAGAAGGAATCCTTCTTGCTTCTAGCAAAGTCACCATTACCTTCATCATCTCTATCAACATAGATGAATCCATATCTCTTTCTCATTTCACCTGTACCAGCAGAAACAAGATCGATATGACCCCAAGGTGTATAACCCATTAAGTCAACACCATCAATTTCAACCGCATCCTTCATAACCTTGATATGATCTCTCATATAGTTGATACGGTAATCATCATGGATAGAACCATCAGCTTCAACCTTATCAATTGCACCTAAGCCATTTTCAACAACCATCATAGGAATCTGATATCTATCCCAGATCTGGTTCAGGTTAATTCTCAAGCCAAGTGGGTCAACTGTCCAGCCCCATTCACTAGCCTTCAAATAAGGGTTCTTAACACCCATTGTCTGGTTACCTTCAGATACACCATGTTCTTCAGGATGTGCAGCAAATACCTGAGAAGAATAGTAAGAGAATGAGTAGAAGTCAACAACGCCTTCCTTCAATAATTCATCTTCTCCTTCTTCCTTCTGGATTGTAATACCTTCTCTTTCAAGAGCCTTTACCTTCCATGCTGGGTAGTAACCTCTAACAAGAACGTCACCATAGAACCACTTCTGATCATGAGCACCTGTCAATTCAGCCCATACATCTTCTGGGTTGCAGGAATATGGATATGATGCACCATGTGCAATCATTAAACCAATCTTGTTTGTTGGATCAATTTCATGACCAATCTTAACTGCGTATGCACTTGCTACAAATAAGTGCCATCTGCACTGTTCAGCGTTCTGTCTGTTGGAAATATGTTCATGAACACCATTCATCATGAAGTTTGTATTGATGTTGATTTCATTGATTGTCAGCCAGTAATGAACAAGTCCCTTATAACGCTTGAAAATAACTTCTACATATCTCTTGAATGCTTCAAGTGTATGTCTAGAAACCATGCCATCATATTCATTTGCTAAATGAAGAGGCATATCAAAGTGATAAATCGTAACTAATGGTTCAATACCATACTTATGACATTCTTTAAATACATCTTCATAGAACTGTAGACCTTCTTCATTTGGTGTTTCATCATCCCCATTAGGGAAGATTCTAGTCCAGTTGATAGATAAACGGTAAACATTGCATCCCATTTCTGCAAATAATGCAATATCTTCCTTCCAATGATGATAGAAGTCAGTAGCTTCATGGCTTGGGTAATATGTGTCTGGATCTACAATTGCCTTTGCACCTGCAGGAACTTCTTCTCTATTCCCAAGTTCTCTTCTTGTACCATCTGGCATTTCAACGATAAACTTTCTTGGAATACCGTGGATACCATCGCCACCTGTTAAAGTATCCGCAACGGCAAGACCTTTACCACCGCTGAGATAACCACCTTCATACTGATTGGCAGCTGTAGCGCCACCCCATAAAAAACCTTTTGGAAAACTCATGTTCTTACTCTCCTTTTCTTTTCCTTAATTAGTCTAAATCTGCACCATTACTCTTGCAGACTTTCTGATACCAGTAGAATGAATCTTTCTTGATTCTCTTCATATCTTTCAGATCAAATTCGTCACGATCAACATAGATAAATCCATATCTCTTTGTAATACCCTGATGTGTTGAAATAAGGTCAAATGCTGACCATGGAGAATATCCAAATAAATCAACACCATCATTGATTGCTTCTCTGCAAGCTTCAATATGTCTTCTCAAATAATCAATACGATAATCATCATGCACCTTGCCATCTTCTAATGTATCTGGCACACCACAGCCATTTTCAGTAATGATGAGTGGTAAATGATATCTTTCCCAAAGCTGTCTTAATGTAATACGTAAGCCAACCGGGTCAATTCCCATACCATAAGATGTAGATTCCTGCAGAGGATTGTTTACTGCCATGCATAGACCTGGATATGTCATTAGACCTGTCATAAAGTCTTTCTTTTCCTTTGCTTCTGCAATTGCCTTTTCACCATCTTCTTTGGAAACATACTTTACACATCCCGCACCATAATAGTTGAATGCGATAAAGTCTGGATGACCATTCTTTAAGATCTCCATGTCACCCTCTTCAACAACAGGAGCAACCCCACGGTCTTTAAACCATCTTAGCAATGCTTCTGGATATGTACCAAAGCAAGCTGGATCCAGGAACAGACGATTCCGTAACTGATCAAAATCCATTGCTGCTAAATTATCTTCTGGAGAAGAAGTTGCAGGATAGATTGCCGTAATGTTTGGTGCAGGTCCAATTTTAGCATCACACATTTTATGGCATTCCTGCATTGCTAATGACTGTGCTAATAACATGTGATGATTTGCCTGCCAGATTGTTTTTTCATCCTTATAGTCACGATGTCCCTGGTATAAAACCATCATGTTCTGTTCGTTGATTGTTAAGAAATACTTTACTTTCTTGCCATATTCTGCAAAGCAGACTTTGCAGTACTTAAGAAATGCATCGATACACTTACGATCAGCCCATCCACCATAACGATCCTGCAGGCACTGCGGTAAATCAAAATGATATAGCGTAACAACTGGTTCAATACCATATTTATGACATTCATCAATGACATCATGATAATGCTTCACTGCGACTTCATTGACTTCGCCATCCCCACTAGGAATGATACGAGGCCATGCAATTGAAAATCTGAATTCATTAAATCCCATTTCAGCCATCAAAGCAATATCTTCTTTATAACGATGATAATGATCAATCGCTACTTTAAAATCTGTTGTACCTTCAGGAATGGCAGCTGTATCGGATACAGATGGTGATTTTCCATCTTCATCCCATGCACCTTCACACTGATAAGCACTAGAAGAACCTCCCCACAAAAATCCTTGAGGAAAATCTTTCAATGTTGAATAATCCATAATTTGTCTCCTTACACACTACTTTCATTTTAATGTAAGCAGTTACAATAATCCATAAAAAAAGATGGAACAAAGTTCCAACTTTTTCAGAATATCTGTGCTCCCACAAATCCAAGAATGCTCATCAGTACCAAAAAGAGTAATCCATACGGCATAACTCTAGCCATTAATTTTGCATCTTCTCCCTTTGCATTCACAGAAGATAATGCAATCGCAAGTGACTGTGGAGATAGCATTTTTCCTGCCGCAACGCCTAATGAATTCAAGGAAACCATCCAGTATGGATCAATCTGCAATGTATTGGCTGCACTGCTCTGTACTGCACCAAACAGCACACCAGAATTTGTACCAGACCCCGTCACAAATGTACCAAGTCCACCAATCCATGGTGCAAATAATGGATAGAAGCTGCCTGTTGTTCCAATCGCAAAGGATGCAATGGAAGAAATCATTCCAGAATATCCCATGATTTTTGCACATGCCAGTACAGAAATCATAGTAATCATTGTTTCTTTCATCTGTACAAATGTTTCTTTCAACACAATCACAAAGTCTTCCATCTTTGCACCTTGTAGAAGACCACCAATCATTGCGGATAAGAAAATCCACACACCTGGTGTATTGATCCAGGCAAATGTAATTGTATTAGGATTTTCCCCTGTAAAGATTGTTAGAGATGTCGCAAACTGTGCCAAGAACGCATTCACTGGGGAAACAAGTTTACTTGTAAGTAAAAGGAATACAAAGATCATGATAAATGGTGACCATGCTAATAGTGCTTTTTTGCCATCAAACTTTTCTTGTGTTTCAATGGCAACTTCATACGCAGGATCTCTTTCAACACTCTTTGCCATCAGAATTGTAACTGCTAAAGAAACAACAGATCCAACAACGACCGCAAGTTCAGCACCAACAAATTTACCAATCAGTATTTCAGGAATCACGAATGCAATCCCGCTCATGAGTGTAATTGGTAATACACCCTTCAATCCTTTGATTCCATTCCCTGTAATCATCACCATTAAAATTGGTGAAAGAATAATAAATGGTGTTAATTGTAGAGCTGTCATAAATGACAATGATGTGTTTTCTAAGGATAGAAGATTTGCCAAAGTGACAGTAGGAATACCAATGGATCCAAATGCAGTTGGTGTACCATTCGCAATCAAACATACAAGACACGAAAACAATGGATCAAATCCCAATGACACAAGCATACTGGCAGGAATTGCAACTGCAGTACCAAAACCAGCCATGCCTTCCATAAATCCACCAAAACACCATGCAATCAATAAAACAAGTACACGTTTATCTGTTGAGAAAGACGTAATCATAGATTTGATAACATCCATGCCACCTGTTCTCAATGATAAACGATATGTAAATACTGCCGCAATAATAACAATAATAATTGGCCAGATTGCCATCAATGTTCCTTCTAATGCTGCAGTAGCTGTATCAATAACAGGCAGATGCCACACAAGAACAGCTAGTATAACAGAAATCAAAAATGAACCAATTGCCGCTTTAAATGTTGGCCACTTCATTTTCAACAACGCAAAAGCAAGCCAGATAATCGGTGCTAATCCCAAAATAAATAATATGAAACTCATATTTCCCCTCCGCGCGTTAAATAGTATCATTTCTATTCATGTAAAAATAGAGCACTTCAAAATGCGAACGCTTACACATAGAAAAAAGATCAAAAAATTTGATCTTTTACGCATATTTATGCAGTTTTTCTATCAGTCGTATCACTTGTTTAGAAGTGCTTTTTAAATTCTGGTATGCACGATCTGTATCCATTGCTTCTTTAATTGAACAAGCACTTTGTTGAATTGAAAAGAATGCATCAATACCATTTTCATTACATGCTTCTGCATCTTTCCCAACACATCCACAAAACGCAATGACAGGCTTCTGATATTTTTTTGCAAGCTGCGCCACACCAAGAGGTGCCTTTCCCATCGCAGTCTGTGCGTCTATTTTTCCTTCTCCAGTAATGATGAGATCTGCCTCCTGGATTGCTTTTTCTAATTGAATTTCTTCTAGTACAAAAGAAATACCACGCTTCATTTCACCATGCAGAAACGTATGCAACGCATACCCAAGACCACCCGCAGCACCACTGCCTGGATAGTTATGATCTGCTTCACAATACTTATCTTTTACAATAGATGCGAAATGCGCCATCCATGCATCCATTTCTTCTATCATAGTTTGATCTGCACCCTTCTGTGGTCCAAAGATATACGAAGCACCTTGTTTTCCACACAATGGATTTTTCACATCACTCAATATGAAAAATGAGCATTCTTTGATTCTAGAATCTACATAAGTATCATCAATACTGATAATATCTTTTAATCCTTTTGCTCCAAAGCAAACTTCTTTTGCATTCTGATCAAGAAAATGATATCCCAGTGCCTGCAGCATCCCAACACCACCATCATTCGTACACGAGCCACCAATACCAATCAAAAACTTCCTACAGCCATGATTGCATGCATCTTGAATGATTTCTCCAACACCAAATGTCGTTGCACAATATGGATCTAACTGTTCTTTTTTTACAAGTGTAATACCTGCAGCACTGCACATCTCTATGATTGCGGTAGCATCTTCCGTCATTCCATACGCTGCATTCACTTTTTCACGAAATGGACCTGTCACTGGAATGGTTCTTTTCTTTGCATGCATACATTCACACAATGCATCTACCGTCCCTTCACCACCATCTGCCAGTGGTTTGATAATTACTTCATGGTTTTCACCAATGCCTTCTTTGATTGCATTTGCTGCCTGCAAAGATGTTAAAGATCCTTTAAACGAATCCAGGGCACAAACAATTTTCATTGCACAGCCTCAACAAGTTTCTTTACAAGTGCTTCATCTACAACATCATAGTCATTTTCATGCGGTGCAGATAAATATGCATATGTCACAAATTCACTGCTTGTTGTTGGATCATTACTGTAATTCTTACAAGAAGAATGCACCTGTGAAATACCTGTTGTTTCAATCATTTCCACTGCATTTCCAGCATTCATTCCTGAACCCGCCAGTATTTCCATCTGACTTCCATACTGGCTCTGCAGCTGCTTGATTAAATCCATTACTTCCATTGCTTTTGCTTTTTGTCCACTTGTTAATACACGGTCCACACCTAGATCAATCAATATTTCCATGGACTGGAATGGATCAGGTGTAACATCAAATGCTCTATGGAATACTGCTTCTTTCCCGTAGGAATGAATCAGATCCACCATCTTTTCCACATATGGCAAACAAATGTTTCCTTCTTCTGTTAAAAAACCAAACGCAATTCCATCTGCACCATTTTCAAGCATCACTTCTGCATCTTCCATCATTGTTTCAAATTCACTAAATGAATATGCAAATCCAGCAGCCCTAGGACGATCCATACAGATGACTTTCAAATCTGTATCTCTTTTCACTCTTTTCAATGTTGCCAGTGTAGGTGTTAATCCACCAACACTCAATGCACTGTTTAATTCCACTCTCTTTGCGCCACCTTTGTCAGCAGCAACGCAATCTTCATAACTTCCACAACATACTTCAATCATTCTTTCCATAACATTCTCCATTTAAATTGATATTTTTCTCATTCAATTTTAGTAAAATTCAAGTCAGTTTTCACTCCGAAATTCATATTTTTATGATATTCTTTGAAACCATTGAACTAAATATTATTTGCTTTACAATAGATTCGTAGTGAGGTACAAAAACAAATGAACAATTATGCAAAACAAATCTGTGATCAGCTTTACAAGCTCACAGCGATTGCTTCTCCAAGCGGTTATACCGCAAAAGCCGCAAAGTATGTCAAAGAAACATTAGATAACATGGGATATGAAGCAAGAATCACAAGAAAAGGAAACGTTGAATGTACGATTGGCGGCGAAGGAAATCCACTTGTTCTAGCTGCACACGTCGATACACTTGGTGCTATGGTTAGAAGTATCAAGGCGAACGGAAGACTCAAGCCAACAACACTTGGGGGTCATCAATGGTCTACTGCAGATGGTGAAAACTGCATGGTATTCACTAGAAGTGGAAAAATGTACACTGGTGTTGTATTGAACAAGGAACCAAGTGCACATGTTGCTGATCAAAAAGTGGAAACAAAAGAAGAAAATATGGAAATCTTGCTGGATGAGAATATTTCTTCTAAAGAAGACGTTTTAAAGCTAGGCATTGAAACAGGCGATATCATCGCAATGGATCCTAAAACAACAGTGACTGAAAGTGGATATATCAAATCTAGATTCTTAGATGATAAACTCTCTGCCTCAATTCTATTAGGCATTGCACAATGGGTAAAAGATGAAAACATTACATTAAACCGTAAAGTCACACTCATCTTCACTTGCCTGGAAGAAGTTGGATATGGTGGAAGCAATGTTCCAAGCGATACAGAAGATATGTTATCTGTAGATATGGGATGTGTTGGTGGAGATCTTGGATGTACAGAAAGAATGGTATCCATCTGTGCGAAGGATTCTGGTGGTCCATACAACTATGATTTGATCACTGAATTACATGATATCTGTAAGGAATACAATATTGATTACGCAATCGATATATATCCACACTATGGAAGTGACGTAGAAACAACACTCAGAGCTGGATATGATATTCGACATGGTCTGATTGGACCTGGTGTATACGCATCACACAACTATGAAAGAAGCCATGTAGATGGTGTTATGCATACATTCACATTATTACAACATTTCATTACAAAATAAGACGAAACCGCAAGCACAAAAACTTGCGGTTTTTATTAAGGTCGGAAAAAGTGTTGCCCACAGACTAAAACAGGTCAGAAAAAGTGTAAGTTTATATGGAAATCAGGTCAGAAAAAATGTGGTATAATGCTTAAAAGTGAGGCGAATTTATGTATAGAACAGCAATGAAGAAATTAATTACATGGAAGGCTAAAGAAAATAGAAAACCATTACTTATTATGGGTGCACGACAAACAGGAAAAACATGGCTGATGAAAGAATTTGGAAAAACAAATTTCGAAAAAGTAGCCTATATTTCCTTTTACAACAACAAACGTATGGATGATGTTTTTCAAGAAGATTTTAATATTGAACGTATTTTAATGAGTTTAAATATTGAATCTGGAATCACAATCACACCGAATGACACTTTAATTATTTTCGATGAAATTCAGGAATCTAAAAAAGCATTAGAATCATTGAAATATTTTTGTGAAGAAGCAAAAGATTACGCTGTTGCAGCTGCCGGATCACTCTTAGGTGTTGCTATTCATAATGGTGTATCCTATCCTGTTGGAAAAGTTGAACTATTAGACTTACATCCTCTGAATTTCCGAGAATTTTTATACGCAATGGATGAAAAAAATCTTGCGGATGTACTAGAAACAAAAGACTATACCATCATTGATAACTTTCAGGACAAGTATTTATTCTGGCTAAAGAATTATTACTACGTTGGAGGAATGCCAGAAGTTGTCAATGAATTTCGATTGCACAAAGATTATCAAGAAGCACGAAATATCCAAACAAATATCATTCGCCAATATGAAGGAGACTTCGGAAAACACGCAGACATTCACTCTCTTGAAAGAATCCGTCAAGTATGGAATTCTATCCCAATGCAGCTCGCTAAAGAAAACAAGAAATTCTTCTTTGGACAAATCAAAAAAGGTGCAAGAAGCAGTGAGTATGAATTAGCAATACAATGGCTGGTTGATAGTGGCCTTGTTCATAAAGTCAATCGTGTCAATGAACCACATGTACCTTTAAAAGCATACACAAATATGAATATTTATAAATTATTTATGCTTGATATTGGTTTGTTTGGAGCACTGAGTGAATTAGATGCTACATCCATTCTTGAAGGCAATGATATTTTTATTGAATTTAAAGGAGCACTAACAGAACAATACGTTCTTCAACAAATCATTGCAGATACAAAATATACTCCACATTACTATGGAACAGATAAATCAACATTTGAACAAGATTTTCTAATTCAAAAAGGGAAAATTGTTATTCCAATTGAAGTCAAAGCTGAAGGAAATATCAAATCATAAAGCCTAAGAGCATATTGTGATAAATTCCATCCAGAAAAAGCAATCCGTTTTTCAACGAAAAAATACATTAACCAAGACTGGATGGAAAATATTCCTCTCTATGCAATCTGTAATTTATAAACACAGTTATTCAGTATTTTTCTTACATCTCACTGTCACTCTGCCAACACCACCATATGTACATGTAAACAATGTCAAAGGCCACTGTCCACTTGTCATATCATCTACTTCTTCAGGTTGTAGTATTTCAAGCCCGGCAACACTGTATGTAAATACATTTCCTACAGCATCCGTAAATGTAATGATATCCCCTTCCTGCAAGTTAGAAAGTTTCTTAAAGTGTGCTTTCGAGTTATGTGCAGCAATCACCATATTATCTAGATATACACTGCCAGTATATCTGCATGGTGCTTTCTTTAATAATGCATAGCTCCATGTACTTAATACAGGCAGTTTTAAATCGATTGATGGTATTTCTAGAATCCCAATGCATCCAGCTTCTTCAAGTCCAGGTAACTGTACTTCAGGCATATCCATTTCTGGGTTTAACTGATAGTCTGGTATCTGTACAAGAGAGGTATCTTGCTGGTGAGTGTTTTCCTGTTTGTATTGTGCAAGAATTTGTTTCTGACTTTGATCCTGCATAAAGCTGTCATAAATATTGAATACATATAACAGTAATGCACATACGAAACAAAGCTTTCCAATGCGTGTAAAAATATTAGCCTTACTCTTCATATTTTCTGCATGCTTTTCCAATGATCAAAAACATAATACCTGCAATCACTAACACTGGAATTGGCCATTGCAGTTGCCCTGTAAGTGGTAATTGATTGGATGGTTTTGGCTTTTCTTCTATTACTGGTGTTGTTGATGTATTTGTTAATACAACAGTATTTCCTTCTTTGATAGAACTTTCTGTATATCCTTCTGGTACCGTTGTTTCTACAACATTCCATGTATACCTGCTTGAAAGATCATTCCATGTATATGACCATTGATTATCATCACTCAGAATCTGTTGATCGTAGACAATCGTATTTCCCTCTGTATCTTTCTGTAAAAGATCTACCTGAATCGATGCAGGTCTAGTATTGTCTGAATCTTGTTTCCATACTTTTAATACATGCAGACTTGTATATATGTAGTCATTCTTTTCATACTTCATGACTGCTGTAATGCGATATGGATTATCTGTTGATACATCTGGTAAGGCAATGAATGATACCTGTGGTGTACAGACTTCAATACTTCCATGATCATTCACTTCTTTTTCACTGCCAATCATTAAATACAAGCCACAGGATAGATTATTGAATGCAATCGTATGATTACTAGAAGATATACCTTCTACATCAGCATGAATACCATCACGCTCAATGTATTGTGCAAGTGTATTGGCTGTAGCCTGCCATTCTTCACTGGAAGAATGATCTAGAGATACAGAATATGACTGATATTGTTTTGTGAGTGTAAATGTACCTTGTTCTGTAAATTCACCAACACGATACAAAGATACTTCCATATCTTCCATTGGTGTATTAACTGTAATGCTGCCTGTTTCTTCTGCGTAGGCACATGTGAAAGAGAATATGAATGCTGATAATATCAGAAATATTTTAAGTATGTTTTGATAGATATGCTTTTTCATAAATGTTTCTCACTTTGAACGTTTTCTAATAACAATATAAATAATACAAATGATAGCCAGCAATACTACACCAATACATGCAGCAACAAGTGTTGGACTGATCTTAGATGCTTCTGAAATCAGATTTGCATCTGTACTAGTATTCTCAACACGATGACCACGTACAAGTAAACGATGTGTATTGATACCATATGGCGTACATGTAAATAACGTACACAAGTCTTTATCTTCTTCAATCTGAAGTAGACCATAATCTGTTGGTTCAACAATCGCAATCTGGTCAACTTCATATGTCAAGACTTGATCATAGACATGAAGATAAAACAAATCTCCTTCTTTCAATTGATCCAAATCTGTAAAAAGCTTTGCGCTAGGAAGACCACGATGACTGGATAATACAGCATGCGTTCCTTTACCGCCAACTGGTAAACTAGAACCTTCCAAGTGACCAGCACCAATCTGTAATACAGAGGCATCTACGGTATGATAGATTGCCAGTTTACAGTCAATGGATGGAATTGTAATATAGCCAATCATGCCTGTACCATCAGCATTCAACAAGCTTTTATATGTATTTAATTCATCTTCTGAAGGATTAAATCTATCAGCATTACTTAACAGTGATTCGTTATAGGCTACAGCTGCATCAATTGCAGCTTGTTTTTCCTGCTGGTCCATTTTATCCATCACATCAGAGTAGTTCGCAACTGCTCTACTTTGATGCATTACATTCCAGAAATTACTAACTGTTGGGTACAGCAGTAAGGACAGGCCTACAATAAAAACAAGTACCGGTATGATTGTAGATAAATGTTTTTTCATATTGCAGTCCTCTCCTTACTGTTGTAAGGGAATGATAACTCATTCCCTTTACAACATGTTGATTCTTTTATTTCTTACTTTGCTTTTGATTTCTTCTTAGAGACTAATACGATTCCAGAAGCAATGACTAGAATAGCACCAGCCATGTAGATTATTGTTGTACCCATACCACCAGTGGAAGGTAAGAGTGTGCCTGTTTTGTTTTCGACGTTAACTGTAGTTACTTCAGATCCATTTAATGTAACTTTACCATCTTCAGCAATAACAATTGTGATTGGAGAAGCTAATTTATTGTATCCTTTTGGAGCTTCTGTTTCAGTGAGATAGTATGTATCTGCATCAAGACCGGTAATTCTAAATATACCAGTATTATCCGTTGTAATTTCAATTATCTTTGTAATAGTAGAATTATCACTTTCATCAGTTGTAGCTCTATGATAAACATTTTTATCAGCTTCTTCTACTAAAGAAATAGGCTTTTTGCAATCCTTATCGGAATATAAAGTGAACTTTGCTCCAGCGAGTCCTTTTTCACCGTTATCTTTCTTTGCATATTTAAATACTGGAATTTCATATGTTTTAGTTGTTGTTGTAGAATGCGCTGTATCTGTGCCATTTCCATACTTCAACCACGTTTCATTTGTATTTTCACTACCCTTAATTACAGCATTTTCATTTAATGTTGCTGAATAGGAAACAATGATCTGATCATCTGCACTGAGTGAATCACATAATGCTTTAGTGAATTCAATGTGGAAAGTACATGTTTCATCTAAACCAGAAGTTTTTAATACATAATTTTTATTATTAGTATTAGTAAGTGTTGTCTGTTCTTGACCATTCTTTTTTAAACTTACACTTACACTGTTTGCATCAAATGTTAATCCATTGCTCATTTTATCGTGTAGTACATAGTTCTGTGCACCTGCCTGTGCAGTAATTGTTGTTTTGAATTCAACTTTCTGTCCAATATCTGCTGTATTGCTAGAATCAAATATTTCCGTTGAATCTTCTTTAACTTGCTTTCCAACAGTAGGTGTTCCATTCTTTTCTTCAATAGTTACTGTTGGATTTGTTGTATTTAATCCACAAAGTGCTCCAACACTAGAATCTACTAAATAGTAGCCTAAATCTAAATCACTAAAAACTAAATTTCCATTACTGTCTTTTGTTGGAGTTTTTTTAATTTCAAGATTTTTTCCTTTTGCAAATTCAATTGCAGCTTTTGCTAAAGCCTCAGCACTAGCACCTTGATTAAAAGTAACATATTTATTATCTATAATTGTAAAGAATTTATCTTTACCAGCATTATTTCTAACAAATGCACCCCAATCATTGTCAACTAATGTATAGGAATAATTCCCTTCGTTTGCTTTTCCAGTTTCATAACTATAGCTTTCCAAATTTAAAATCTTGTAAAGGTTATAAGTATGACCTTCCTTAACATTACTTACAGTAATTGCACCTTTAGTATCTGGCTGTGCACCTTCCTCTGCATTCACTTTTGTACCCATTCCCACTACCATCATGAATGCAAACATAATGGCTAGCATTTTTTTAATTAGCTTCATTTCTTCCTCCTTAATGTTCTACTAATTGTCTAAATTGTGTTTTCCTAAAGTCTTTATCATTAACAGACCTGCAAGAAGTATGAGCGTACCTCCTATGATCCTGTAACGAACAGTTCCATTACTGCCGGTAGACGGCAGAATTGGTGTAAAGATCTGGTTTGTGACAGTTATTGTCTGTCCATTCACTGCAACATTTGCATTCTGACTGTATGTTGTAACATATTTCAATCCATGTATCATGCTGACTGCTGCAGGCTGTATTTTATTTCCATAATCATCAAGTTCATAAACGTAATATGTTGTTTTTAAATCCAGATCGACAAACTTAGCTGATTTTGTCTGTGTATCTGATGCTTGATATGTGATGGACGTAGTCTTTAATTGGGTGCCACTTGCATCATACAGACCGAAAGAATATGTTCCACTAACTGGACTACAATCCTTTCCACCCTGATCTATGAATTTCTTCTCAACAGTAATCTCACCCTTATGATTGCTTCTCGTCAATTCAAATATTGACTGATATTGCTTCAGAATGTTTTCATCATCAACACATTGTTGTACATACTTTGAATACTTCGTTTGTCCATCTTCTATTTTTGGAACAATGAAATATACAGGTGTGTCATCCAATACATATCCAACTGGTGCCTCTGTTTCAACAAGCTTATAGACTGTGTTATAGTCCATCACATGGTCGTTCCGACTGCCAGCACCAAAGTTCAACAATCCTTTTTCATCTGTTGAACCAGTCCATGTAAATGTTTCAACTTCTTTAAATGAACCATCACCATTTCTCGTGCATTCAGTCATCTTGAATTTTGCACCCTTCAGAAACTGTGTTGCGTGATTCATATCATTTTTAATGATCTTCAGTTTGATATTTGTTCCGCTGCTTACGGATCCTCCGGCGTAATATTTATAGCCTTCTTCATTTACGGTTTCTCCACTGGTATGCGAATAATTTTCCCAATACGCTTCGTTAGAAAAACTGACTGCAGTATCTGGTGGCACATTCACTGTTGCACAGTATGTGATCGTTACTGGTTGATTATCTGGAATCTCTATCTCTAAAGTATTATTATCTTTGACTGCTACAGATATTTGAACTTCATCATTTGTACCTGTTACTACAGCATTCAATGAAGTTATATCAAGAATTAACGTATCACTTAATTTATCAATCAGCTTGATTGTTCCATTCTTCCCACCTGGTAGCGTCTGTCCAAGTGGATTTGTATAGATTGTAAATGTAATTTTCTCATTTGTTTTATTTGTAATCTGCTTTTGAATGTTCTTTGTAGAAATAGTTGCCTGTGCAGTGGCAGTTTTTAATGCATAGCCTTCTTCTGTCTGCAGCTCTACCTGATTTACAAATGTTTTTGTTTCACTGCCAAGCAATACATTTGGATCTGTTACCTTGCACACAACCTGCACATCTACAGAATATACATCTGTTTCATGCCCAGCTGTAAAATCGCCAAGCTTGATTAATGCCTGCTTTCCATTTGAATAATATACCGTTTTTTCAATCCGTCCAGAATTATCTGTTGGAGCAGTGATTTCTTGTTTTGTCCAGGTTTCATCGAGTTCATCTATTTCTTTTGCATAGATCGTTCCTTGCTTTTCTCCTGTCCACTTGATACGCATATATGCCAGTTCCATGCCATCTGGTATTGAATCAAGTACACGATACGTACCAGATAAATCACCAGCAAAATTAACCTTAAATACCCAGGAAGCATAATTGCCATTTCCAATTAAAGAATCCTTTATGATTTTGCTGGAATCTCCATTGTCTCTACCGTCATTGTTGCTTGTAACAGTACCATTGCTGTATGTAAATGTCTGACCAAGTTCCTTTAAAATATCAGCACCGCCACAAAGATCCTTTGTGGCATTTCCACGATCAGTAAACTGAATTCCATCATCACTTGTTTGAATGCTGTTTTTATACGCATAGACCTCACGATAATTTGCTGGTATCTGTGATGGTTCACTCATGACCACAATGTAAAGTTTATCTGTTTCAAGATCTATCGTTTCTTTTGCTTTTACACTTATTTCTGTATTATTTTCCATTTTAAGAACATCAAACTTGTCTTTAACAGATGTCAGAGAATGGATTCCTGTTAAATCGCTTAATGTTTTATAGCTGGAAATGTACTTACCTTCTTCCAGCGTTCCTTTGTAAATTCCAGCGATGGAATCTTCATGAAGAACAGAATCCATTCCAGTTGTTCCATTTTTCGAAGCACCTTTTGAGACGATGTCCTTAAATATCGTGTCTTTTCTAATGGAAGTACCATTGACTTCTACGACCCAGTACATCTTTCCGTTCTGCCAGTTTTCGCTGTCAACAGCTGGAGCTTCATAATACCAGCTTGACTTTGTTACAGACATACTGTAGTTACCTTCCACTGTAACTTCTTTTTCAGATTTGATTCCTGTGATTAAATACCTGAAAGTACCATTTGTTACATCGCCTTCCAGCGTGAAACTGTTTTTGATTGTTGCCTGGCTAAACTGTTCTTGATTGACTGGATGCGCATAATATGTGATGAAATAAGAATATTTATTGTTACTCCATTCAATATCACTTGGTTTAATAGAAAAGGAAGATTTTCCATCAATGTTCACCCATTTCGTTTCAACAGTTCTATATGTATTTTCAGTACTATCATATTCACACGCTTCAATCTTTACATACCCAACATACTGCATCCTGCCTGCAGGTGTAAGAGTATCTTTCATCGTGATATTCGTAGCATCCCAGTCACCAAGTGTCTGATTGACTTTAACAGTATATGGATAACTGCCTGAAGGAACAATAAATGATGTCTTAGAATCTGGCTGAAATGAAGAATTATAGACATTTCCATCCATTGTTATTGTTTGATTCTTTGCAGTAGCATTTCCTACATTCTTTTCATTCCAGTTGTAGTTTCCGACGTTAACTTCATCATATACTCTATCTATATACGATTCATTTTTTTTTGCATTTGATGCATCTGCGATAAATCTGTTGAGTATTTTTACAGAATTTGAATTCGTTGCTGCCATTGCTTCATTTGAAACATTCAGAGAATATGATACGTAGTACTCATCTCCCGGATTTACAATTAATGGATGGTTCGCTTTTCCCGTGACACTGAAACGTGTTGGATTTGGATTGCTGTCACCATCTTCATTGCTCCAATTTACCGTATAGTCACTGGCAGACATTTCACTGAAAGCTGATGCACCATCTCTTTTTACAAATAGTTTCACAGAACTCTTATCATAGCTGGCATACTGACGTACTGTTGGATCTGTATGAAAATTGTCAGAATAATCCAGATAATCCCAGAATACAAAGTTCCTTAGGGAATAATTACTTTTATCTTTGCTGATGGAAAAATGCAATGTGTACGGAACACGATAAGATCCATCCGTCTGTCTGACAGGAGAACCATTTCTCTTGTACATTCTTCCATCATAATCAATTGTTGGCGTAAACCCAGCATTATCTTCCTGTCTGAAATAGCTTCTACTGAATAATTTCGCATTATTATTGATTGCTTTTCCGTTTAAGGCAACGTTATCTTTCAACTTTACATAATATGTCAGACTTCTTGTTTCATTGGCACTCATGTCACCAATCTTCCAGACTAGACTTCCAGGTTCAGTAATATTTGAATCATTTGCAGAAGGTATTGTATTGTCCGTTGGAACCTTTCCTTTATAGATGAAACCAGGTGTTTTCCCGTCAGCAATTGTTTCAGATGGTTTCATAGAATTTTCTTCATTTATGATTGATGTCTTTTGTTCTGTAATGCCAACAAAGCTGACAAGATCTGAATTGGTTGTAAAATAGTCAACAATAGAAACATCTGGTGCACCATCCTGCCCTGCTGTCACGCAAATCGTATATGCAAGATAGTCACCACTGTCATTAGAAATCACTTTTGGGCTTGTGCATTTCTTGTCAACAGTAACTTGACCGTATTTTGCAATGGCATCCTCTTCAAAATTGAACTGATATCCTTTGTTCGCTGTATTTATTGTTAACTTTCCATCTCCTGGCAGCTTACTTAAATTGATTTTTGCAGAAACATAAAAATCACCATTGATTGTAGTAGATCCTTTATCGTTTAATTCACGTAGATACTTTTCATCAAACTGAACATACACAACCCCATCAGTCACCCGTATGGATCCAACCATTTCTGTACCAGACATAATTTTTCCATCTACTTTTGCATCTCGCAGAATATCTGGAAGCTTATATTTTAATGTACGATTATAGTTTTCAAGTAAATTATTAATCTGAATATCTTTATAGTTAACCGTAAACCTGAACAGTTTGTCCGGAGAAATTTTATCTGAATTATTTTGTTCTATTACATGCCAGGCACCATTTTCATCTTGATACGATAATGCAATCGACGCAACTCTTGAAGCGTTATTAGGATCACTTAAATCAAAACCATCCTGGCTAATTAAATTTGCTTCAGGTTCAACGATCTGTGTTTCTTCTTCCTGTACGTCTGTTGTTTCATTATCTGCATCTGATGGTTCTGTAGAATTCAATTCAGGTGTATTTACAGAGTCAATTGATTCATTACTTTCAACAAATTCATCACTCTCTGTACAGATGAAATCTCCTTTACTTGAATAGCAGTCATCATTATGTACGTGCTCTTGCTTTGTATCCTCTAAAGTAATTGCTGGATGAATCAATGCAAAAACAGTACAGAAAACAACCACGAAAGAAAGACAGAGAATGATGTTCCTCCATCTCTGACTGCGTGACTTATTCTGTAAAGCCTGTTTTATAAATTTATGTCGTCTATTCTGCACAATGTCTCCCCATATTTACTGTACAATTCCAACACTGTTCATTGGCCAGATCCTGAATAGAATCTTACCTTCGATCTGATCTTTAGAAACATCACCAATAGAAGCAGTTCTTGAATCCAGTGAAGATTCCCTGTTGTCTCCCATTAAAAACCAATGGGATTCTTCTACCTGATGTGGCAGTTCGATATCACAGATACCTCTAGACTTTCCATTCAGATATGATTCTTCTAAGGATTGTCCATCAACACTGACGGTTCCATCAGAAGCGATATCCACCCATTGTCCTGGACCTGCAATCACCCTTTTGATCAGTAGTTTATTTCCCTGCCAGAAGGCAACGATGTCACCACTCTTAAACGTATCACTTTTTACTGTCACAATTACTTCACCAGGCTCCATCGTAGGTGACATAGATGAACCATATACCTTTAATACTGGAAGCCAGAACGTAGCAATCAGAACAGAAACGGCCGCAACAACAAGCAAAACTGAAACAGCTTTAAAAATAAATTTTTGAATCGCTTTTTTTTGTCTGATTTTTCTTCTTTCCTGTTTAATCTGTTCAGATACTGATGTATTTAAACCAGTGTTTGATTTATCCATCTGGTAAACAAGATCAATCAACTCACTACGATTTAAATGATTCACATCTTTTTTCTTCATATGTTTTCCTTGATATATCGAAATTAACAAAATTAAAATCTTGTAGTTCTATCAGCTCGAAAGTCACCTCTTACTTACCGGGATATTATAACAAAAAAAACCAGATACACGTACTTAAAACTAGTACAGAGATATCTGGTTTTGCCTTCTTCAGTAACAATCCGAATAACTTTGTTACATTATTATACACATATTTCTCACAACAGAATCATGAAATATTATCTATTTTCAAGTATTTTTTAGAGTACTGAGATGAAAAGTTAAATTTCACTTCCGTATATACAAAATAGAATTTACTATTTCAAAAATGTAACCTTAATCTTTTTGACACGCACTTACAAAATCTTTAAATAAGCAAGACATACTATGATCTGTATACACAAATCCTTCAGGATGCCACTGTACGCCTACAAGATATGGATATGCAGGATCTTCCACTGCTTCTACAACACCATCATCTGCATATGCTGTTACTTTCAGATTCTTTGCTACTTCTTTTAATGCCTGATGATGGAAAGAATTCACATACAATTCTTTTCCAAACAATGCATATAGTTTTGAATTCTTTTCTATCGTTACACGATGTGATACTTCATCTCTTGCTTCTGTCTGTGAATGCAAGAACGTATTCTCACGATTTGACAGATCCTGCCATAATGTACCACCAAAGAATACATTCATGATCTGTACGCCTCTACAAATACCAAGAACTGGTTTTCTTGTTTCCACAAAAGCTTCTAAGAAATGTAATTGCCATTCATCATATGTTTTATCCACTTTTCCAAGTTTTGGTAATGGATTTTCGTGATACATCAAAGGATTCACATCAATTCCACCAGGAATCAATAAACCATCAATCTGTTCAGCATATTCATGAATCAATGCAGGATCATCAATCTGAGGAATGATGAAAGGTAATCCTCCTGCGTCATAAACAGAATTTGTATAGTTGCAGGAAATTTGATTGAATTTGTTTTCTACATGTGTATATGGTGGATGTGCTAATATTCCAATCACAGGTTTCATAATAACTACCTTCTTTCTCATTCAGTATACTCCAATTTCTGTTATGATATTCGCATGGATACATTAACAAAACACTATTTTGATAAGGCATATGAAATGTTGAAAAATTATATTCAACCAACATACCAGCAACTGCAGCAACGATACACCCTCTTTCCAGAAGAGTGCTATGTTGAACAGATTGATGATTATTTCTATCTAACATTTACATATCCTCGTGTTGTAGAGAATTCCTTTGAAGTCTTAGAACAAGGCTTGATTCTTGTCTATGATAAAGAACAAATCATCGCAGATATGGCGTTTTCTCATGGAACGATGCATGATGTCTTGCATTCTAATGACATCTTTGAAGAACTATCCTTAGATTCAGACTGGTCATTTTTACAGCACTATACACTTTGTAAAATGATGTTTCCTGATTACCCATATCCATTATGTAAATCTAACAATACAGATGAAATAGATGGCGAAGCATGCTTCTTTCATAATGCATATGTTACAAAACGCTACAGACAACAACATATCTTTTCTAACATGTTAGATAATGCAAAAGAAATGGTTCTTCGCAACTGCTATCAATCCACAACATACTATGCAATATTCTCATTAGATCCAGATATTGCATGTTATGGAGAAGATACACCAAAAGAACCATATATTTATTCCATGAAAGATGAACCTGCAAGATTGTTAAATAAGTCAATTCTTGAAAAGAAAGGTTTTCTTGGCGTCAAACTGGAAGATTTAGAAGACAGCCAGGATGGTGCTAAACTATGGTTTGCATTGTTGAAAGAAAATGAATTCATTCAGGAAGTAGACCCAGTATAATCGTTTTTAATGTCTATACTATTCTTCTGTTACTGGAAGTTGCTTACGATAGTGGAAGTAGTAGGCAACATTCAATACGATGCCAAAGATCGTTGCTGAAGGTGCAGATAATGCAATCTTAAACAAGCTTGCATCTGGCTGCATTGTCATAATATATGCCATAGGCAAACGTACAATGAATGTCTGTGCCAGTCCCTGGATCATCACCCAGAACGTTCTTGCGTGACCATTGTAATACCCCATAAAGCTAAACAATACTGCAGTCACAATTGCTTCCAATGCAAATCCTCTTAAGTAATTAAATGCTTCTTGTACTACAGCAGCATCATTTGTGAAAATACCTGCCAATACATCACCATAAAATACAACACCAATAAATACAAATACACCAACAGCAGCACCAATGCCAATACCCGTCAACATAGCACGAAATGCTCTTTTTTCTTTTCCAGCACCAACGTTCTGAGACACGAAAGATGACATTGACTGCATCAAAGAACCAGGAATCAACATAACAAAACCTTGGATTTTACTCGCAACACCATATCCACTCGATGCAGCTAATCCTAAAGAGTTTACAAAAGCACATAAAGCTAAAAAACTCAATTGTGTTAACAATTCCTGCAAAGCAATTGGTGTACCAATCTTAAAGATACCTTTGATTTCTTCATTAAAACAAATATCTTGTTTGTGAATATGAAAAGGCAATTTTTTCTTACGAATAATCAAAACAGAAAGCAGCACACTGATCCCTTGTGCCGCAACTGTCGCAACCGCAGCACCAATTACATTCAAATGGAATCCCGCAACCAGAACAAGGTCACCAACAATATTTACACAACATGCAATTGCAACGAAGATCAGTGGAGACTTAGAATCTCCAAGTCCTCTAAATACAGAAGAAATCGTATTGTACGCTGTAATCAACAAGAATCCAGCACCACAGATACGCACATACTGAACTGTTAGATCTAACGCTTCTTCTGGTGCCTGCATCAAAACAGAAAGCTGTGGTGCAAAAACAATTAAAACAACACTCACCACAACAGAAATTACAGAGAATAAAGCAATTGTAGCACCAAGCAGTCTGCCAATCCTCTCTTCATTTTTCATGCCAATGTATTTAGAAATCTGTACCGTCACAGCCATTGCCAATCCCGCAACAACAAACGTTGCCAGATTCATAATATTACTGCCAGTAGAAATACCACTTAATCCAGATGTTGTTCCAAATTGACCAACAATCATTAAGTCAACTGCACCATACATTGCCTGTAATACCAATGCACCAAGAATTGGTATCATAAACTTAATCATCTTTTTTAAAATAGAACCTTGTGTAAAATCGTTCATTAAAATTCCTCTCTCTTCATTGGATCTTCACTAAGATCCCGATAAAACGCATCAATAAATTGCATCATTCCATTGATATCTTCTTCTTTATATTTCTCTAAACGTTTTGATAATGCACTATAGTAGGAAGCAATATAGTATTGATAAATTTCTCTGCCTTTATCCGTCAAAACAATATATACAACTCTTTTGTCTGTTACACTGTCTTCTTTTGTAATCCACCCCATTGCATCCATTGCACAAAGTGCTCTTGTGATGCTTGGTTTTGTCTGGTGCAATGCACCAGCAACATCAGAACCTCTTACCTTTCCTTTTTGATCCAATTCATAGATTTTATCTAGCATCTTCAAGTAAGAAGGAAGGATATCTTTTGGTAAAGGTGGTCGATTTTGTAATATTTTTTCAGCTTTTTCAAAAGCATCTATTACTTTTCTTGCCTGATACGCATCCATATAGTTACCTCCGGTAATTATCATAGGTAATTATATAAATACGGAAGAAATAGTCAAGAAAAAATGACCGCATTGAAACGGCCATTTTACATCAATTCTGATATTCAATTTTTGCTTCATCCATAAATGGATAAGATACAATTTCATTTCCATCCAGATTACAACGATGCATATCAATCGCATGAATTGTTGCATCATTATATGTTGTGTAATAGTAGATTCCTTTGTTTGTATTCATGCAGGAAGAATAGATCGTATATTCATAATCTCCTTTTCTGACTTCACAACATCCCTTCTGTTGTTCAACACTGTGAATGATATGGAAGAACTGAGATACACTTGCTTCTTCACTCTCTTCCTTTGTACTGTTCGTTCTTGTAAATACACACTTCGCAAATCTAGAAGTACTGCTCAAGTCTCCTGGAAGTCCTAGACCACCCATACCTCTTGAATATGTATTCAGATCAAATTCCTTGGAGAATGTATTTTCTGGCTGCTGAGCGGACAGTGACATATATTGATTCAACAGGAAGCTCTGAATTTCAAATGGTGGATTATTTGTTAGTACACCATAAGGATTCTCATGTACATGTAAGCCATCCTTCATGGATTCAACTACTAAACATCCATTTTCATCTGCAATCATCCAATGCAGATAAGCATCCGGCATCTGATCAGAGAACTTCTCATTATCAACATTCAGATTCTTCAACGCCTTTTTTGCTTCCTCAATATTTGCACATGTACAAAGAATATAGTTTACCAGTTCAAACTGTGCAACGTTATCTTTTGTTTCATCCACTGGATGATAGACTGCATTTCCAACAAAGTTCAGGCCAGCCATTGCAAGTCCCTTTTCATTCATTGCTTCAAAATGATTAGGATAGCCAGCTGTCATAATACCCATGCCGATCAATGCATAATGATGATCCAGATCCTGCATATGTCTAAATGGGATTGGATAGTTTCTAGGAACAACGATGATACTTTGACCATATCCATGTTCATAGTCCAGATTTCTTCCAAAATAGAAATCTTTTGTTTTATAAGTTAAAGCTGTACACATATCTGCACCTCCATTTTTCTTCATTTTAGCATTGTTATTCAAAAGGTCGATAGACAGTTTCTTAATAGTGTCTTATATTAATAGTTGTACATACAACTATTAGAGGCGCGATATGAGTGAAGCAAGAAAAATAGGTAAAATTGCTAGAGAAGCACAGAAACTCAATGCGATGGTATTCAAAGAAACAAATATTGGTTCTTCCGAGCTGGAACTGATCCATTATGTACGTCACCATCCAGGTACAACGCAGCAAGAAGCAGCAAATGAACTACATGTGGAAAAAGGTGCAGTCACAAAAAGAGTCAGATCATTAGTAAAAAAAGGATATCTCATCTGCAGACAAGATATAAAAGATAAAAGAAAACATCTTCTATATCCAACAAAAAAAGCACAAGCATTAAAGCAATCCAGAACAAGTATTGAAGCCGCATTTTATGACTGGCTGTTAGAAGATCTCAGCCAGGAAGAAAAAGAAACATTTCAAACAATACTAGATAAGGTGTATGCAAAAAGCAAAAAAGAAAGTCGATCACACTTTCCAAATGTCGTGCAAAGGATACAGACATTATGAAACCATCAATTCTGTATTATTTCAAAAAAGAATGGAAGTCTTTAACCATTGTCACAATCACTGGCCTCATTTATAACTTTGGTTTAATTCTTGGACCATATTTTGAAGGCAAACTCACACAAAGTATTTATGACTACTTCCAACAATATATTACGTTTCACTCAATCTTGAAGATCGTTCTTTTATATTTGTTTTCCATCAGTATTGTTCAGATTTCTCGTTTCTATAAGCGTAACTATGTACGCATCTTCGCAAATAATACAAATAAACGCTTTAAACAGAAAATCTACCAAAACATTCTTTATGCACCACGATTACAAATCAAGCAGGAACAGACAGGTGCACTGCTTACAAAAGCTGTCATTGATGCCGATGACTGCAGCGAAGGTATTCGTAAATTCACAACAGAACTATTTGATACATGTATCGCATTGATTGCGTATCTATGTATGCTATTTCACTATGATATAAAAATCACACTGCTATGTATTTTCTGTATTCCTGTTTCCTATTTACTGGCAGAAAAAATGAAAACACTTGTACAAAGAACAAGTGAAAAACAGAAACAGATCACTGCAGCCTTAAACGAAACAACATTAGATCTTACAAGTAATGCAATGATGTATCGCATCTATGGCTGTGAAGAAAATCGTATGCATTCCTATGAGAATACATTGCAGGAGTATGAAACTGCTTCTATCAAAGCCAATATTCCATTCATGGCATTTCCACCACTCTATTTTGTAATTACACTGCTTGGTTTATTTCCAATTCTATATTCTGGATGCCACTACGTAATACAAGGAACATGGAATATTGCCATCTTTACAACATATGTTGCCTGTTTCTTAAAACTCGCAACAAAATCAAGCAAATCCGCTAAATTATTCAACGCTGTGCATAAAGCACAGATTTCATGGAAACGATTATCCCCATATTTATTAGATGCAGATACATCCATCCCATCACCTTCTACCATCACTTCTCTCACTATAAAAGATCTATCGTTCCACTATCCAAATGCCAATGACTTATTCAAACATATTTCTTTTACATTACAGAAAGGTGAAATCTTAGGTGTCTGTGGAAAAGTTGCCAGTGGAAAATCAACATTCGGAAAAGTATTTCTACAAGAAATGCCATATGAAGGTTTCATTTCTATTGAAAAACAGAACGTTACCTATCTTGGTCATGATTTACAGCTACTCAATGATACGATTGAACAAAATATTACCTTAGGCAAAGATATTGATATTCTTCCATACCTGAAACTTGTATGCATTGATCAAGAAGTGGCACAGATGGAACAAGGCATCCATACAAAGTTAGGCAATGGTGGTATTCTCTTATCCAAAGGACAGGCACAGCGCATTGCCTTGGCAAGAACACTTGTTCACGCATCTTCTTTGATTATCCTGGATGACCCATTTTCAGCATTAGATATCAAAACAGAACAACAGGTATTCCACAATATTCAATCTTACTGTAAAGATAAAATGATCATATTGATTTCTCATCGCTTACCTATTTTTCAATACGCAACAAAAGTATTACTGCTGGAAGACACACACGCAACACTATCCACACATGCCGATCTATGCCAGACATCTTTAACATACAAAACACTCTTAAGAGGTACACACAATGATTCTCAGCACATGTAAAAAAGTATTTCGATCACACTGGCTATTATCATGCAGTGTCATTCTATTCTTTATTGCCACAATTGCATTCACACTGCTTCCACCACTCTTATTCGCAAAGATCATTGATCTTCTATCCACAAAACAAAACATTACGTTTCTTTTGATGTTTTCCTACTTTGTATTTTTCTTACTAGAAAGTATCAGTACATCTATTCGTGACAGCTTGCTCATCATTCTTTCCCAAAAGCTTACACATGCACTAAGAAGTGAAATGATGCACCATTTCATGAACCTGGATACAGGCACAATCACAAAACAATCCCCAGGTGCTATCACATCACGTATCATTCAGGATGTTGATACATTAGAAGAACTATTCTCATCTGGAATCATTTCTATGATTGCAGATGCCTGTACATTAATCAGTATTCTTGTTGTTCTCTTTCAAAAAGCATCTTTAGCTTTCTATCTATTACTGCTGTTGCTTCCTGTTGTCTTCTTGTTTACGCGCTTCACACAAAAGCAAATGTTAAAAAGTGAAATACAAAATAGAAAAGCAATCGCAGATGCAAATGCAATCCTGCCAGATACAATCAACAATCTACTAATGATTCAAAATCTGCAGGCACAGCCATTCATGGAAGATGCATATGATCAAACCATTGAACAAAGCTATCAGGCATTACAGAAAACAAACTTCTATGATGCAATATACTCGCCAATCATTTTAATCATCAATGCACTGACAATTGGCATATTGATTCTCATTGCAACAAGCCCAGAATTCACTATTTTTTCAATGAGCGCAGGAAACGCTGTGATGTGTATGCAGTATATTTCAAAAGTATTTGGACCAATTGAAAGTATTGGCATGGAAATACAGACAATACAATCCTCGATTGCAGGAATTCATCGCATTCAGGATTTCTTTGCCTCAGAAGAAAAGCAAGCATTTCAACCAGTTTCAAACATACAGACCGCAAATCCCATCATTTCCATTCAACATCTCCATTTTGCATACGATACAAAAGAAGTATTACACGACTACAATCTAGAAATTCATTCAGGAGAACAAGTAACAATCCAGGGAAGAACAGGTGCAGGGAAATCCACACTTTTCAAACTCATTCTTGGCTTATACAAGCCAGATTCTGGAACAATCAAAGTATTTGATCATGATCCATCTACATTTTCACCATCCATTCGTAGGAACATCTATGGCTATGTGGAACAGTCATTTCATCCAGTACGTGGAACAATCAAAGAACAAGTATCACTCTTTGATTCAGACATTACCGAAAAACAAATCATTCATGCATATCAAATCGTTGGCTTATGGGATACCATTCAATGCTTTGATCAACAATTAGACACTGAATATAATAATGATCTATTTTCTCAAGGACAAAAACAGCTCATTGCTATCGCACGTGCCATCGTTCTAGATCCGCCATTACTTTTACTCGATGAAATTACTGCAGATCTAGATACTTCTACAGAGCAGCAGGTTCTTCTCGCAATTCAAAATGTAATGAAAGATCGAACTGTAGTTTCTATTTCTCATAGAACATCTGCAATTACAGGGAAAGTCATAGAACTGCATTGAAAGCACCATGCGTTTCCATTGCGATTATTCAAGAATTTGCGAATCAAGAAGAAAATCATAAATATTTACAGTCAAGATACCATAGTCATCATAATATGGTTGTACAATATCTTTAGTGATAACAATCTTCTTGAAAGAATCATCAATCTTTCTGAACGGTCTGATTTCCTGAGTTCGCTTTGCTTCGTCTGGTAACGAATACGCAGACTGGATATAGTATCTGGAAGAGCCAAGATTACATACAAAATCAACTTCAAGCTGTTTACGAATTGCCTTTCCTTCCTGATTCCGTTCTACAATTGGCACTACACCCACGTCAACACTGTAACCACGCATACGAAGTTCATTATATATTACATTTTCCATCGAATGGGTCTGTTCGAACTGACGGAAATTGATTCTTGCATTACGAAGTCCAAGATCTGAAAAGTAATATTTCTTTGGTGTTTCAATATATGCTTTTCCTTTAATATCATATTTTTGTGCTGATTCAATCAGGAAAGAATCCTCAAAATAATCCAAATATTTCTTAATGGTAGTAGATGTGATTTTGGATTTCTTTACCGTCTTGAAAGTATTCTTCAACTTTTCTGGATTGGTCATAGAACCAATAGCGGAGGAAAGAATATTCAAAAGATCTTCCAGTTCTCCGATGTTCTTCACGCGGTTACGTTTGGTAATATCTCGAAGATAGATTTCATTGAAAAGATTCTGCAATGCAACCGCCTTATCGTTTGCTCCGTCTCTTAAAACAACCAGAGGAATACCACCATATAGCATATATTCAGATAATCCCATATACTTATCACCATTATAAATAGTCATAAACTCAGCAAAACTTAGAGGGTACATATGAACCTCGTCACCCCTGCCAGCGAATTCGGTGGCTATATCTTTAGACAAAAGTTTTGCGTTGCTCCCAGTCACAAAAACATCCATATTTTCTTTGCGAAGATAACCATTCAAAACAGCTTCAAAGCAATCCAACATCTGAATTTCATCCAGCAGAAGATAATACATTCCTTTATCTACAACTTTAGAACGAATATAAGCTATAAATTTTTCAGGGTCAACTCCACGTTTTTCCTTTTCAATTTGAATCAAGCTTTCCCCAATCAGATAAAGATCATCAGCTGAATCAAAGGCAAAGCGAATGATATGTTCCTCATCAACGCCAATTTCTAGTAGGTGATGATAAAACAGAGTATTCAACAAGTAAGATTTGCCACACCGACGAATACCGGTAATTACCTTAATCAGTCCATTATTTTTTCTTTTTATCAATTTATTCAAATAAAAATCTCTTCGAATCTCCATTTTAAAACCTCCCGCAATAGATTTTTTCAACATGTTGCACTTTTCTATTTCAATATACCTAGATAAGCTTCAGAAATCAATATATTAATGTAATATTAGAAGAGATTTTTGTAACATGTTGCATTTTTCTATTTCAAAATAACATTCATGTTTTAGAAATCATGCAAACTGTGATAAATCCACAAGTTTTCCACACAAAAAACAGGAAATTCTCCATTACAGAGTATTTCCTGTTTTTTTAGCTATTTCAATTTATGCAAGTGGCTTGATTGCATATGTCAGTGTATAGTTTGCTTCTCCAACGCTTTCAGACAGTCTTGTATTTAAACGATTATAAATAATCTCTACGTCAGATGCATTCGTTAAACGAACAAGCAAACAGATTTCAGAATCTCCGTTTCTTGTTACGACATCTGTTTTTCTAAAAGATACTTTGAGAATATCCATCAATTGATTCATGATATTTCTTCTCTTTTCTTTTAAAGAACGCTCTTTTTAAAGATTTAGTTGATATTTGAAAATACGCCATAATGATACTCA
>OIYH01000475.1_pt1 | contig 30523 bp, 23 predicted proteins | sample 1587911 | NCBI WGS metagenome assembly OIYH01 (sample SAMN03283252) | human gut metagenome | biome: human-associated habitat; material: feces | host: Homo sapiens | place: USA | collected 2013
ACAACATCCTCCATGAGCATATTTTAACACATTTATTCACTATTGACAATGTTTTGGATTACTTAAAGTTTCCTCCTTTGTATTATTATCATACATCTTTGTATTTAGAATCCATCTGCTTGATGAATGTGTATGATTTTCTGTTTGCATTTGCCACAATCGGAACAGCCATTACAGATCAGTCTGGAAGCACATGTAGCGCAGTTTTCTCGAAAATGTGGCTTGTATAGATCTTGTTGAGGAATAGGATTATTAAATGTATCGTATAGATTCCACTGGATTGGTTTTCCTTGAAATGATAGATGAGACAGGTAAGCCTGCTTTGCCTGGAGTGGCTTGCTTGGAATGTGATGTGTTTTTCCGTCTTTGACAAATGTATTGCCTGTTTCTATAAAATTGAATGTGATGTTATGTCTGAAGCAGGAATCATGTAGATCTTTGACCCATTTGTAGTGAAGAGGACGTGCACCGTCATAGTTTTCTCCACCGCAGATGACAAGCTCAATTTGATTGGTATTTAAATACGGTTCAATATTAATGTGGCCAATGAATGGTGCACACATGATTCCTTTATGTTTTGCGGGAATAGATAATAGAATCGGTATTCTTTCATCTGCTCTTCTTTGATTTTCACACGTGACATTAAGAATGACATTATCATAGCCATCTTCCCAGTCTGAAGGTAAATGATCTTTGATTCTTTCTGCGCGTTTTGTGAGAATATAGAACTTTACATCTTTTCGATACCGAATGATATCCCAGATGTCATACATACGCGGATGAGTTCTCCTGCCTGTACTTTAAAAGAACCATCTCTTTTCTTCTGTAAAGGATAGTTGAAGTTATTTGTCTTGGTGATCAGTGTACTGTTTACGTCTCTTAGAGAATTTAAATAGTACATATAACAATGATCACAGCCTTCACTGTATTTTCTGCATCCATGCCATGGATTCCATATATCGTGCATGAAGTAAATCTAACATGAAATAAGAAATATGAAAAATGATTTGCTTATTGGTATACTAGAAATATGTCTATGATATCGTTTTTGATTAAACCGGCATCTTCATTGTGTAATTTGAGATGCAAATATTGTTTCTATGAGGATGTGAGTCAGAATAGAGAAATGGCTTCCATGGGAATCATGCAGGAAGAAGTTATGCATGCACTGATTGATCAAGCATTGCAGGTACCTGTAGATGCCATACAGTTTAGCTTTCAGGGTGGAGAGCCAACGTGTGCTGGAATTGTATTCTTTGAAAATTTTATTGCGTATGTGAACAAGAAGAATGTTATGAAAAAGAATATTCAGTATTCGATGCAGACCAATGGAACATTGCTGGATGAAAAATGGATTCAGTTATTGAAAGAAAATGATTTCTTGGTTGGTGTATCCATTGATGGCTTTGTGAAGAATCATGACTGGTTTCGTAAAGATGCACAGGGAAAAGGAACACATAAAAAGATCTTGTATACGTTAAGATTGTTGAAAAATGCTGGGATTGCATACAATATTCTGACAGTTTTAACAAAGCAGCTGTCGAAAAAACCAGAGGAATTATATCGTTTCTATACAGAACTTGGGTATCCGTATGTTCAAATCATCCCGTGCTTGCCTTCGTTAAAAGGAAATGAACCATCAGATGTATTTGCTTTAGAGCCGAAGGATTTTGCTTTGTTTTATCAAAGATTCTTTGATCTGTGGTATACAGATTTTATGCAGGGAAACTATATGTCTGTTCTGTTATTTGATAACTTAATGCAGATGTATTGTGGAAAGCTTCCACAACAGTGTGGAATGATGGGAAGATGTTCTATGCAGATGGTACTGGAAGCAAATGGAGATGTGTATCCTTGTGATTTCTTTGTGCTGGATGAATATCGTTGTGGAAATATTTGTACAGATGCAATTGAAGATATGATACAAGGGGAAACGGCAAAGAAATTTCTGCATGAAGAAAAGAAAATGTGCTCACTGTGTAAAACATGCAGGTTTGTACATATGTGTCATGGTAGTTGTAAGAGAATGAATGTATGTTATTTTAATGATACGTATTGTGGATACAAGGCATTCTTGGAATATATTGAAGAAAGAATGTTTGCAATTACAAAAAGAATCAGAATAAATGGATGAAGTTGACTAGGTTATCTGTCAGCTTCTTTTCTTTTGGATAGACAAGATAGTATGGACGAATGAGTTTATGAGAAGCAATGCTGACTTGTGTAATCGAGTGATTTTCAATTTCTTTGATACACATGTTTTTTGGGAGAATTGTAATTCCTAGACCACTTTCTACTGCGTGAATGATGGCATGTGTACTTCTACTTTGCCAAAGGGTATCTACGTGTATATGGTTCTTTTTGAAATATTCATCTAAATATTGTCTGAGCGCAGAACCTTGTTCACGATGGAGGAATGGCATGTCATTGAGAGAAGATAATGGAATCTCTTTTTGAGAAGCAAATGGATGATCATTTGGTACAAGAAGGACAAGTTCATCCTGATAGAAAGGAATTGCTACAACTTCACTGGAAGAAATCATATTTTCAATAAAAGCGATATCAATTGCGTTGTGTAATAAGTCTTGATAAATGTTTTCTCCATTGCTGACACTGACTTCGATGCGAATGGATGGATATTGTTTCGAATATTGTTGAATGTATTTGGGTAGTAATGTGTTTGACATTGTGACGGTAGAACCAATACGAATCTTTTCATTATGTGTAAGCATTGCCTGTTCAAGACTGTTGTAGCTGTTTAACACTCTTAGTGCATGTGTATACAGGATATCTGCAGATGGTGTTGCCAATAACTTGTGGTGATATCTTTCAAATAAGACTGTATGATATTCTTCCTCTAGATCTTTGATACATCTAGATACAGATGGCTGGGAACAGTAGTATTGTTTTGCGGTTTCTGTGATGTTTTTTGTGGTATATACCGATATGAATAGTTCTAGTGAATGTATTGTTGCCATATTTGCTCCATAAATAAAATGATATGAAATCATAAATATAATAGCATTTTATTTATAATTGTTATAGGTATATACTAACGTCGATTCTATAGGGAGGGGTTAAGATGGAAAAGAAAATTTCATATGGGAAATTGTTTATAGAAATGTTGAAGATATCTACTTTTACATTTGGTGGTGGATTTGTCATTATTGGTATGATGCAGAAGAAATTCTGTGATGAATTGCATTGGGTTTCAGATGAAGAAGTATTGGATATGACCGCAATTGCACAGTCTGCACCAGGTGCTTTGGCAGTGAACAGTGCGATTATCTTTGGCTATCGTATGGGTGGAATAAAGGGTGTGCTGGTTTCTACACTTGCAACGATCATTCCACCACTCGTGATTATTTCTGCCATTTGTAATATTTATGATGCATTTTCAACAAATAAGATCATTCAGATTGCTTTACAGGTCATGAGAGCTGGCGTTGCGGCAGTGATTATGGATGTTGTGCTTGATTTAGGGGGAAAAGTATTTGAAACAAAAGACTGGATCAATATTTGTTTGATGATTGCGGCATTTGTTGCTTCCTGGACCTTTAAGGTAAGTTCAATTACGTTGATTCTATTGTTCTTGTGCTTAGGTGTTGCGAGATATTTTATTGAAAGAAAGAAGGTGCAGGCATGATTTATTTACAGTTATTTTTCGTGTATCTGCAGATTGGTGCATTTGCTTTTGGTGGTGGGTATGCAGCGATGCCTTTGATTCAGTCACTTGTTGTTGAAGGAAAAGGATGGCTGAGTATGGCTGAATTTGCGGATCTGACAACGATTGCGGAAATGACACCAGGGCCAATTGCGGTCAACTCTGCAACGTTCGTAGGACAGAAGATGGCTGGATTGCCAGGGGCAGTTATTTGTACACTTGGTTGTATTTTACCTTCTTTGATCATTGTTTTGATTCTTGCGTATTTATATGCAAAATTCTCAAATCTGGATATTGTGAAGAAAGTATTAGGGCAGATGCGACCTGCTGTTGTGGCAATGATTGCTTCTGCGGGTATGGGAATCTTATTGATGGGATTATTTGGAACATCTGTGTTTGCAGAAATTCAATTTAGTTCGTTGCGTTTGATTGAACTCTGTGTGTTTATTGTCTGCTTTATTTTATTGCGATGTAAAAAAGCGGGACCAATTCAAATTATTTTCTTGAGTGCCGTTGTGGGTACAATTCTGTATTGTGTATTATGAGAAAAAACCTCTTTCTGATAAATATATCTGAAAGAGGTTTTTTGTGCTATAAATGAATTATCGATTTTTTTCTCTAGATAAAGTAGCTAAAGAACCTAATATCATTTCAATAAAAACAATAAAGATTGCCTGGTTATCTAAGAAGGAATAGTCCATTTCTTTTGAAATGGATGGCAGACAGATGTATTGATCACAATATTTTTTAAACTTCAGGTTTGGTGTCATTGTGATGCAAATGACTGGAATGCCTGCACTATGTGCTTCTGTTACGATTGGTGCGTATTGTTTGTGGTTGTCTCGAATTGTAAAAATGATGATTAAATCATTTTTGTTGAGGATTTCTGGAAAATCGACCATTAAAGCAACGTTGTTCACTGCTTCTCCATCATATCCAATCTTTGCTAAACGGAGGCGTAACTGCATGGCACTTGTATATGTTCTATCAAAACCAAAGATTTTGATACGATTACTTTTTTCAATCTTTTGTGCCAGTTGTTCTAGTTCTTCTGGCAGAATTGCGGTTTTGAGCTGCTGGATATATTGGCAGTATGCATCTGCAATTGCATGAATCTGTGGCTTGTTTTCATCTGCAGTTTCTTGCCCATTGACTGTGACTAAAGATCTAGATAAATCAAATCGGAATTCTGCAAAACCAGAATATCCAATCTTTTGAGAAAATCGAATGAGTGCACTTTTAGAACTGTGCGCACTTTTGGTAATCGTGTTGATGTCTTTTCTAGCAGTTTCTAATGGATTGTTAATAATATAGATAGCAATCTCTTGTTCTGTTTTTGTAAAGTTTTCAAAATTTGACTGAATTCTGTCTAATGGATTCATAAAAATTTTCTCTTCTTTCAGAAATATTATACTGGGAAAAGTTTCAAAAATAAATAAGAACAAAAGTCCAAAAAAGTATTGAAACTTTGTCCAAACTAAGATAGAGTATGTGGGCAAGATACAAGGAGGACAGAAATAATGAATGGTATCTTAGATAAGTTGCAAAATGTCCTAATACCTTTTTCTCAGAAAGTAAATGAGAACAAAGTGTTAAAGGGAATCAGTAAAGGTTTTGCGGGCATGTTGCCAATCGTCATGGTTGGAGCTATTTTCACTTTACTTGCATCATTAAATATTAGTGTTTATCAAAACTTTATTACAAGTACAGGTTTAAAGGGAGTTCTTTCAATTCCTGCTGCCTTTACTTCAGACATGATCTCTGTATATGCAGTATTCCTCATTGCCCAGGCGGAAGCTGATGTCATTGGCTTAAAAGATGACGATGCTACTGCTTCTGGAATTATCGCATTAATGGTATTCATGATTTTACTTCCACTCGGTGTATCTGGTGTTGATCCAGAAACAAACGTTACAGTACAGGTGACTGCAGCAATCGCTACTGGCTACTTAGGTTCTAAGGGCTTATTCACAGCTATGATCGTTGGTATTTTGATTCCTAGAATTCATAATTTATTTGTTAAATACAACATCGTTATCAAGATGCCTGAATCTGTTCCACCAATGATTGCGAAATCATTCAATGCTATGATTCCTGCTCTTGGTATTGCATTACTTGCCTGCTTGTTAAAAACAGGTGTAGCAGCTACATCTTATGGCACAGTTACAGACTTGATCTATGGCTTGCTAAAGGCTCCATTATCCGTATTGACAGCTTCTCCAATTACTTATGCATTATTGCTTCTTGTATGTAACTTAATGTGGTTCTTCGGTATTCACGGTGGTATGGTTGCTGGCAGCTTTAGAGATGCTATGTATACAGAAGCAACACTTGAAAACCTCGCAGCATATACAGCTGGAACACAGGTTCCAAACGTATTGACAACAGGTGCATGGCTGACAATTGGTAACATCGGTGGTTCTGCCTGTGCAATTGGGCTATGTCTATGTATCGCATTATTTGCGAAGTCTTCTAGATTCAAGGCGTTGAACAAGATTTCTTTACCAGCTGGTCTTTGTGGAATTTCTGAACCAATGGTATTCGGTTTCCCAATGGTATTAAACCCAATCTTATTGATCCCAATGTTAATTGCTCCAACAGTAACATTGTTACTAGGCTATGCAGCTATGGCTACTGGTATCGTTCCATACATGATTGGTACATCTATCCCTACTGGTACTCCAATTTTATTCTCTGGCTTCATTGCTTATGGAAGCTGGAAGGGTGTTGTTCTTCAGTTAGTATTAATTGCAGTTTCTACATTAATCTATTATCCTTTCTTTAAGATGTGTGATAATCAGGAATTAAAATTAGAAAAAGAATCTCAGAACTAATTGAAAGGAGTCGTTATGGCAAATCAACCTAATATTCTATATTTTGTAGCGGATCAGATGCGTGCGGATACACAGCACTACCTTGGAAATCCTGCTTCTATTACACCAAACTTAGATGCGTTAGTAGAAGAAGGTGTAGGTTTTGAAAATGCCTATTGTCAAAATCCAGTTTGTGTACCAAGTCGCTGTTCCTTCTTGTCTGGTTTATATCCTCATACAACAGGTCATAGAACAATGCATTTCCTTCAGGAAGAAGATGAACCAAATATCTTACGTATTATGAAAAATGCGGGATATGAAGTGATCTGGATTGGTAGAAATGATGTTGTTCCAGGTGACAAGACAAAGACAGACTATTGTGATGAATACTACAACGGAATCAATCCTGGCAATACAAGAGATAAAACATATGATGTGATGTCTTCTCTTCAGCATACAAAACATGATGCTACGGATGATTTGCCATTTAATAAAGACGAATATTCTTTCTATATAGGAAAAGTTTCAGAAGAAAAAAGTGGTCCTGCAGATGTGGGGTGTGTCAATGCTTGCCTAGAATATCTAGATCGTAAGAAAAGGGAAGGAAATGATAAACCATTCTTTATCTACTGTACATTGATGTACCCTCATCCACCATATGGTGTATGTGAGCCTTGGTTTTCAATGATTGATAGAAATGCTTTGCCGCCACGTAAAAAGTGGAATTCAGAAAAACCTAAAATGCTTGTAGAAACTGCGAATCGCATGGAACTTCACGATTGGAGTGAAGAGAGATGGAATGAATTGAGAGCAGTGTATTTAGGTATGACTGCAAAGTGGGATGACCAGTTGGGTCAAGTGGTAAATAAACTGAAGGAATGTGGTTTCTATGATGATACTAACATCTTCTGTTTCTCTGATCATGGTGATTATACTGGGGATTATGACATTGTTGAAAAACTGCAGAATTGTTTTGAAGATGACTTGACGAATATTCCGTTAGTTATCAAACCATCCAGAAATATTTCATGCAAACCTAGAGTGACAAAGGCACTTGCGGAACTTGTGGATCTGAATGCTACTGTTTCTGAAATGACAGGCGTTCCATTGAATTATGTGCAGTATGGTAAATCTTTAGTACATGTTTTAGAAGGTGATGAAACGCACAAGGAAGCGGTATTTGCAGAAGGTGGTCGACCAATGGGAGATCGTCCTGCAATGGAACTTGGACATGATGATCCTGCAGATATGTACTGGCCTAGACTTTCTGTGCAGCATCAGGAAGATGGTGCGCATGGTAGAGCAGTCATGTGCAGGATGGGTGATTTAAAATATACGATGAGACTTTATGAAAAGGATGAGTTGTATGATTTAAGCAAGGATCCAGATGAACAGGTAAATGTAATTGATGATCCTTCTTACTTGTCAGCAATTCTTGAGTTTCAGAAAACGATACTACGCTGGTATCAGGAAACAGTAGACTGGGTACCAGATCGGAAAGATAAGAGGTGAATTAATTATGCCAATTTTTTGGACAGACTTTCACAGTAATATTCATCATGATCAGATGAAAGACTTAGATAAATGGATTGCACAGATTCGCGAGACGTTAGATTTCTGGCCAATTGCGTATTATCCATTTGGAATGAGAAAAGATAGTACTGGACTTGGTGTTGAAGATACAATTCCAATGGAAAGTATTAAAGTAGACTGGGAAGTTCTACGTGAAGCAGTGAAAAAAGTGAATGAAGATGGTTTCCCAATGTTCATGGGTTATGAATGGCAGGGGAATGGACTTGATGGTGACCATAACGTCTTCTTTAAAACAAATGATGAAGATCCTTGCTTTGTTTTGGATTATCATAAGTTAATTGAAAACTATGATGGTATTGAAGCAATTGGTATTCCACATCATACAGCATATCAGCTAAAGAACAGAGGAAAAGACTGGGATAGACAGAACGATACATTCTCACCATTTGCGGAAGTCTATTCTTCTCATGGATCTAGTGAGTGTGATGATAACTGGATCAACATGGATAGACATGTACACATGGGACCTAGAACAGATGCTACCAGCGTTTCTACTGGTTTGAAGAAGGGTAATCATTTTGGTTTGATTGCTTCTGGGGATAATCATAGCTGTCCTGGTGTGTATGGCTTTGGTTATGCGGCTGTTGTTGCGAAGGATAATTCTAAGGAAGAAATCTGGAAGGCTTTGAGACAAAGACATGTCTATGGTGTATCTAAGGATAGAATCGATGTTGATTTTAGACTGGATGAGGCAATGATGGGTGATGTGACAAAGCCTGGCAAGCATACAATGCATTTGCATGTTGAAGGTATGGATTCCATTGATCGTATCGAAGTGCTTAAGAATGAAAAGCGTATTACTTTGATTGCGGGACCGGATGAAGAAATGCCTGCAGGAAACGAAAAGGTTCGCTATAAGTTCTTTATTGAAGCTGGATGGGGACCAGACCTTAGAGTATTCCCTGAATTTACAGAAAGAGTCTGGAAGGGAATGATCAAGACACCTGGAAAGATTTTATCTGTGACTCCTTGCTTTAGTACATTTGGACAGTCTATTGATAACAAGACTGATAATGAATTGGATTTTACTTTGACAACACATTCTACTACAGCTACAGGTAAGTGGATGGGACCTAGCAGTGTTACAACAGAAGGCTTCCAGATTGAAATTGAAGATACTTTAGATTCTTATGTTGATATTGAGATGGAAGGCAAGAAGGTTCATCTGACTGTCAATGAATTGGTACAGGGTACACATGTTTACTCCATGGATGAAGAAGTTCAGCAATTATTGGAGGAAAGATATGGATTTACTGAGTATTATAGAAGTGATCCTTTCTGGCATAATGCTTATAAGTTTAGAGTGCATAAGGCTTCTTTAGATAGCTGGTATACACAAGATGTTCAGATGGATATGGACCTTGTGGATGGCGATGAGATTCGTTGTAGAATCTTGGAAAAGAATGGTTCATGTGCATGGACGAGTCCAATCTTTATTGAAGAATAATTTTTACAAGGGTGCATCAATATGATGTGCTCTTTTTTTGAAGTTGTTTGAAAAATATGATTTATTTTGGAAAAGTCGTTTGAAAAAGTTGAAGTTTATATAGAAAAGTCCCTTAAAAAAATCGCGTTTTATACGAGAAAGTCCCTTGAAAAATATGAACTTCAAAGTAGAACGTAGTTAGAAGCAGGTACATATATGTTGAAAAGAAAAATAGAAGAAAAATTGTTGCAATGGAAAAATACGAGCGAAAGAAAACCATTAATTATAAAAGGATGCAGACAATGTGGAAAAACATATTCTGTAATGAAATTTGCGGAAGATAATTATGAACATGTTGTGTATTTGAACTTTTTTGAAAATCCGGATTATAATTCGATTTTTTCTGGATCGTTAGATGTGGAAAATATAACGATGATGATTTCTGCTTTGCTTGGTCAAAAGGCAGTGTTTGAAGCTGGGAAAACAATATTGATTTTGGATGAAATCCAAGAATGTGCACAAGCACGAACTGCATTGAAATTCTTTAGAATCGATGGACGTTATGATGTCATTGGAACAGGTTCTTTACTTGGGGTGAAAGGTTATGGGGAACAACCTAAGTCGATTCCTGTTGGCTCAGAAACAACGTTACATATGAATCCTTTGGATTTTGAAGAGTTTCTATGGGCAAATGGAATATCTGAAGCAATCATATCAATTTTAAGGAAATCACTGGAAGATGAAACTGTGATTCCTGAAGCGTTGCATCAAAGATTAAAGGAATTATTGTTGCAATATACAGTTGTTGGCGGAATGCCTGAAGTTGTGAGTGCGTTTGTGGCTAGGAAGCAAATGAATGAGGTACTTCAATTACAAAGAGATATTGTTAGATCGTATGCAGATGATATGGTGAAATATGCACAGGGAAGAGATAAATCTAAAATTCAAAAATGTTTTCAATCGATTCCTAGACAATTGGCAAAAGAAAATAAGAAATTTCAGTATTCTTTGATTCAAAAAAAAACAACTGCGAAATCATTTGCTGGCAGTCTGCAATGGATTGAAGATGCTGGTATTATTACAAGATGTCATAATCTTTCTTTGACAGAACTTCCATTAGATGGAAATGCAATTGAAGAAATATTCAAAGTATATATGTGTGATACTGGTTTGTTTGTAAGTATGTTAGAAGATGGTACGCAATTTGATATTCTGCAAGGAAATCTTTATGGGTATAAAGGTGCAATTTTTGAAAATCTTGTTGCGGATATATTTTGTAAAATGGATAGAAAACTATATTACTATCGTAAAGATTCCGGGCTAGAAGTTGACTTTGTAATTCGCTATAAAGGGGAAAGTACACTTGTTGAAGTGAAGGCTACAACAGGAAATACAAAGAGCACAAAAACAATATTGAAACATCCTGAGAAATATCATGTGAAACAGGTGATCAAGCTAGGTGATTACAATGTTGGAAGAAGTGAGCAAATGTTAACACTTCCAACATATATGGCATTTTTACTGACGAGTGTGTAAATTTCATCTTTGACAGTTCAAAAAAGAAAAACAGTCCGAAAATGGCTTATTTATGCCGAATTCTGACTGTTTTTGTTTTGCATCGATATTACGTAATTTATTGTCTCTGCTTTGTAAGTTTGATGATATTTCTGATGCTGCTCTTTGTCATGATCTGATAGTCTGTATTGAATCCAAATATTTCATGAAGCTCATCAGTAAGGTCAGTTCTTGTATAGGAAGGCTGATATCCTGTTCCTGGAATTGTATGCAGGTCCATTTTTCTCAGTGTCGTTATGATCTCTTCTGCTGTGTATTTTTCTTCCAGCTTCTTTTCCAGTATCCGATAGATCATCAGTGAAAGATAGCAGATCAGAAAGTGTGCCTGTATTCTGTCTTCTCTGGAAAGATATACAGGTCTTGCACGGAATTCTGTTTTCATGATTCTGAAAGATTCTTCGATTTCCCATCTCTGTTCACTTTGGCTTTTATGTATTCTCTGAAATCATCGGCCTCTTCGATCTCGAAGAAGAAGTTTGTGCATTAAAAAGTCTAAATAAAAGAATCTATACTATCAATACTAATTGAGTCAAGCTTCTTAAAATTACACAAAAGCAATAAAGGAAAATGGAGAGTGGAGAGCATTAATCAAAAACGCTTAAAAATATTCCAAACATTCTCTTTAAACGTTGTACAAGAGGTTGCGGATTTATCGAAAGTTTAGCCCCTATACCTTAAATCTAAGGTTGACTATATATATATATATATATAATGAGAACGTTCTAAAAAATATGCTTTTGTAACCGAAAAATAAAAGTGTAAAATTGCAAAAAAATAGATTTCAAAAACAAAAAAGTACAAAAACATATTAGAAAAAACGCATAGTATATGCAAATAGGGAGAAACAGAAATGAAGAAGAACGTAAAGAACAAAATTCTTGCTTTCTCAATGGCATCAGCAATGATTGTTCCAAATGTTGCTGTTGTATTTGCGGAAGCACCAAAAGCTGGATTAGCTACAGTTGCAAAAGAAGCTAGCAAACCAAAAAAAATCTATGTAAGCTATCTTGATGAAGAAACAAATATGCCATTTGCTAACGGTATTGAGACAATTGAAGTTCCTGCAGATGCAACAACATTCAGCACAAGTTTACTTAAGAATGTACCAGAAGGATATGAACTCTGTGAAACAGGTGATGTGTACTTTGGAAATAATGACACACCGAGTGTAAAAGTTCGTAAAAAGGCTGTAGAAAAGAAAAAAATCTATGTAAGCTATATCGATGAAAAAACTAATATGTCATTTGAAAATGGCATTGAAACAATTGAAGTTCCTGTAGATGCAACAACATTCAGCACAAGTTTACTTAAGAATGTACCAGAAGGATATGAACTTTGTGAAACTGGTGATGTGTATTTTGGCGATAATGACACACTGAATGTAAAAGTTCGTGAAAAGGCTGAAGAAAAGAAGACAATCAATGTAACTTATTATTATGTTGATGAAAAAGGTGAGAATATTTCATGTGGAACAGATTCAATTAAACTTGATGCATCTGCAACAACATTCAGTAATACTACATTAACAAATGTGCCAGAAGGCTATGAAATTTGCAGAATTGGTGATGAATGGGTTGGAAACACAGCTAATGGCGGATTTGTTAACATCGAAGTTCGTAAAAAGGCTGCAGAAAAGAAGATAATCTATGTAAGTTATATTGATGAAGAAACAAAGATGCCATTTGCAAATGGTATTGAACAAGTTGAAGTTGCAGCAGATGCAACAACATTCAACACAAGCGCTCTAAAGAATGTTCCAGAAGGATATGAACTTTGTGAAATAGGTGATCACTATTTTGGCGAAAACGACACAATAAATATTGAAGTTCGTAAGAAGGCTGCACAGACAAGAACAGTTTATGTACATTATATTGATGCTGAAACAAAGATTCCATTTGAAAACGCTATTGAAAAGATCGAAATTCCAGCTGATGAAATTCATGTTAATACAAACGATTTAAAGGAAATCCCAGCAGGATATGAACCAGTTGTTACTGGAGATCTTGATTTCTATAATACAGATGATGTAAACGTAGAATTACGTAAAATTGAAAAGGTTACAACACTGCATGTAAACTTTGAAACTGTTGATGGAACAGTAGTTGGTGAAAAGACATTTGAAAAGACTTCTACAGATGAAGAAGATGTAGTATTCGCTCTTGGTGATGATATTGTTCTTCCTGAAGGATATCACTGGGTAGATTATAATGACCAGATTAAGAATGTTACACTTCCAGCTGGAGCAACAGGTGGACATTGTATGTTCGTTGAACAGGATGAAACAAAAGCAGTTTTAACAGTTACATTCGAAACAAAGGATGGAGAAACAGTTGGAACAACTTCTGTTGCTAAGGAATTCACAGTTGATGAAAACGGTGATAAGGTTACAACATTTGTTCTTGGCAAAGATTTCACACTTCCAGAAGGCTATCATTTAGCTGATGGTGTTGATCAAGTAACTGAAATTACAATGCCTGGTACAGTTGGTGGACATACAGTAATTGTAGAAAAGGACGCAGTTGCACCTACACCTACAGAAGATCCAAAGAAGAATGACACTAAGAAAGATGATACTAAGAAGGAAGAAACAAAGAAGCCTTCTAAGACAGCTGATACAGCTGATACATCTGACGTAGCTGCTTATGCAATTCCATTAGTAATGAGCATGGTTGCTATTAGTGCAATTGTTGTTGGTAGAAAAAAATTATCCTAATTAAAACTACTGCATAATTGATTATTTCAATTAAGTGTTGAAAGTAAGTATAAAATTGTCGGAGTTTATCTCCGACAATTTTTTCTAAGAGGAACTTTATGAAAAAGAGGAAAATAAAAAAAGGAAATCTACTATTTTTAGTTGGTTGTATATTATTGTTTATTTCAGTTATTACTTTTGTTATTATGTTTTTGTTAAATAGTCACAATAGTTCTGAAATGAAAAAGAAGATAGATGCAGCCCATAACTATACTGCTTATCAGAATGTTGTAGTAACAGATAATAATTTAGATGGATCATTAAATGATATACTTGCTGAAGGAATAAAAAAGTGGGTTAATTCAACATTAGGTATGGATGATTCTTACTCTTCTGACAGTAAATCGAAACTTTTAAGAAAATTCTATGATTCTGTTGAAAATAGTGATCAAAAAAAGAAATTGACTGATACATTAACTGAATTTTATTCTGCAAAAACTATTACAACAGAAAATATTGACGTTTCTATAACAGAAGCTAAAGAAGCAACTCTAAACGGAAAATCTATTGGTCTTGTAAATTGTAAAGCAACAATTAGTGGAACTAGAGACGGAATTGATTTTCAAAATATCTATGATCTATCTTTGTTGCTTTCCTACGATACGGATCCAGTTGGCATTTATGTTGTGAAAAGTATTGTTAAGGAATAAGTTTTAATTATATCTTAATACTTTGATATCATTTTCGGCTTGCCAAATTCTGATGGCACTTATGGGAGCAAGTCATAGAACAAACTGAAAAGAGATAAGAATTGAAGCCATTTGAAATGATTCCGTTCTTATCTTTTTCTTTTGTTCGATTCAATACTGTTATCTGCTATTTTTTATATAGTTAGCTTTCTATCGGTTACGATTAAACGATTAATTATTAAATGATTTATTGACTGTACTTCGTCTAATTTCTTGCCTGTCAATATTGATACGACATACACATTCTACTCTTCATATTATGATTTATATTCATCTTCAAAAAAATGTTAAGAAGATTACTTTTTAACATATATGGCATTTTTACTAACGAGTGTGTGAGTAAAGTTGTTATAATAGAAAGCAGAAAGAGAGAAAACATATTATGGGATTTAGTAAAGATTTTTTATGGGGTGGTGCTACGGCAGCCAACCAGTACGAAGGCGGCGTATTTGAAGGTGGTGCAGGTCTTGCAACTGCAGACGTTATGACAAACGGTTCTCATACAGTTCGTCGTCAGGTAACATGGAAGAAGGAAGATGGAACAACAGGTTCTACACCTTTATGCTTTGGTTCTGAAGAAAGACATTTACCAGAAGGTGCAATTCCTTGTCTGTTAGATGATGACAAGTATTATTATCCTTCTCATATTGCTTCTGATTTTTATCATCATTACAAAGAAGATATCAAGCTATGTGCAGAAGAAGGATTTAAGTGTTTTAGACTTTCTATTAAATGGTCTCGTATTTTTCCTAATGGTGATGATGCAAATGTAAATGAAGAAGGCGTTGCTTTCTATAAGAGTGTTATGGAAGAATGCAAGAAGTATGGTATTGAGCCACTTGTTACATTGTCTCATTATGAAACTCCATTATCATTGGCACAGAGATTTAATGGATGGGACGATCGTAAACTTGTGGATATGTTTGTGCGTTATGCAGAAACTTGCTTTGATCGTTTTGAAGGCTTGTGTAAGTATTATTTAACATTTAATGAAATTAACTGTATTGAAGCTGCGCCTTATGTAACTGCTGGCTTGATTCATGCGGATGAACAGAATATTGCTAATGCAACGTTCCATCAGTTCTTGGCAAGTGCGAAAACAGTGATTGCGGCACATCAGTCTCATCCGGAAATTCGTGTTGGTATGATGCTTGCTTTTGGCCCTGTATATGGCTATACATGTGATCCATATGACCAGTTATTAGCAAAACAGCAGGAAGATAGAACATTGTTCTATTCTGATGTGCAGATGACAGGTGTATATCCTACCTATAAGCTAAAGGAATATGAAAGAAAGAATATTACAATTCCTTTTGAAGATGGTGATGATGCTTTATTGAAGGCTGGTGTTTGTGATTTCTTGAGTTTCTCATGTTACGGATCACATGTATTAACAACACATGTTGATGAAGATATGGAAAAGGGTGAAGGAAATGGTGCAATGCAAAGAGCAGTTGCCAATCCTTACCTCAAAACAAATGCATGGGGATGGGCTACAGATCCACAGTGCTTAAGAATTGTATTGAATACATTCTATAATAGATATCATTGTGATTTATTCTGTGTTGAAAATGGTATTGGATGGAATGATATATTTGAAGATAATACAGTACATGATGATTATCGTATTGATTATATGAGAGCCAACATTCAGTCTATGAAGGATGCGGTTGATATTGATGGTATTCCTTTAATGGGTTATCTGTACTGGGGATGCGTTGATATGGTTAGTAATGGTGAAGGTGAAATGGCTAAGAGATATGGTCAGATTTACGTTGATGCCGATAACTATGGACAGGGTACAATGGAAAGAAAGTGCAAGGATTCTTACTACTGGTATCAAAAGTGTATCAAGAGTAATGGAGAAGATTTGAAGTAATGAAAAAAAGGGATATTGTATGAGTAATTCACTCATCAATATCTCTTTTTTTTTATACTTGTAAAATGGATTTCATTATAACTTGCACCTTTTGGCGCTTTTTTTGGATGATGATTTGCACCTTTTAGTACTTTTTTTAGAGAGTAACTTGCACCTTTTGACGAATTAGATGTATGAGAAATGGATTATGCTTGAAGAAATATGAACGAAATGACAATATAATAGTAGAAGTTTATACAAGGAGAAAATTTATAATGACACAATTTTTTTGGGGCAATAGTTCTAGCAGCATGCAGACGGAAGGTGGATGGAATGAAGGTGGGAAATCTTTATCTGTCTATGACATTGTAGAACCTGCAGAACATCGCAGTGACTGGCATTTTGCGAATGATAATTATCATTCTTTTGATGAAGATCTTGATCTGATGAAAGATCTTGGTATGAATATGTATCGTTTCCAGGTTTCATGGAGTAGATGTGTGAAGGATGGTGATGGGGAGTTCAATGAAGAAGGATTGGCTTTCTATGATCGTTTGATTGATGGATTGCTAAAAAGAAACATTACACCAATGATTTGTATGTATCACTTTGATATGCCATTGCATCTTGCAAGAGAATATAATGGATTTTTGAGTAAAGATGTAACGGATGCATTTATTCGTTTTGGTAAGAAAATCATTGATCGTTATAGTGATCGTGTAAAGTACTGGATTACATTTAATGAACAGAATTTATATCACAATCCTTATGCATATACGATTGCGGGCAGTGAGAATTGTGAAAAAAATACAGATACGTTGTATCAGATTTTTCATAATGTAATGTATGCGCATTGTGCGATTTGTGATTATCTGCATGAGAATAGTGATGCAAAGATTGGTGGTATGCTTGCGTATAGTGAAGTGTATCCTGCGACATGTAAACCTTTGGATATTCTATGCGCGAGAAAACATGATGAGTTTATGAATCTGACGTTGCTGGATGCTTTTTCACATGGTCATTATTCTGAAGAAATGATGCATTATGTTGTAACGCATCGTATTGATATGAAAGCAACAGAGGAAGAATTAGAAGTGATTCGTCATCATAAAGAAGATTACATTTGCTTCTCTTATTATTGTTCAACAACAGTGAATTCAGACAAGATTCCTGAAGGGACAGTGCCAAATGAATATTTGATGTATGGTGGACAGGATAATGCGTATCTAGAAACAACAGAATGGAATTGGCAGATTGATCCATTGGGATTTAGAGATGTTATCAATAAGATATATAAAAGAACGGGATTGCCTGTATTTCCAATTGAAAATGGTATTGGTGTACAGGAAGAATGGGATGGTGAACACGAAATCCAGGATGATTATCGTATTGCGTATCATAGAGAACATATTAAAGAAATGTTTAATGCGATGCATGAAGATGGTATTCCAGTATTAGGATATCTTGGATGGGGGTTGATTGATATTCTTTCTTCTCAAGGAGATATGAGAAAGAGATATGGTGTTGTGTATGTGAATCGTACGAATCATGATCTTAGAGACATGAAACGTGTTCCAAAGAAGAGTTATCATTGGTTGAAGGGCGTTATCGAGAGTGATGGAGAAGAAATGTAAATACCAATGATAGTGTTGTAGGAAGAAATGATATGCATAATGAGGATGAATATAGACAATTAGAGGCTGAAAATAAAAGGCTTAAGCAATTGTTGAAAGAAAATGGAATATTTTATCTTGAAGATGGAGAAGAGTTGTCTTCAAATGAAAAGCTAGAAGTATTTAAAAGTTATTTCCGAGGAAATGACAATGTTTTTGCGTACCGTTTCTGGAATAAAAATCAGAATAAATATGGCTGGGCACCATCCTGTAAAAATAATTTAAAAGAATGTTGTCCACATAAACATCGAATGAAGCAGAAATGTATAGAGTGTCAATATTTTGAAAGAGAATCATTAACTACGGAGGTATTGTCAAAACATTTAAAAGATGCTGAATTTTTAGGAATTGGGTTATATCCTTTGCAAAATAACAGTACTTGTTATTTTATGGCGATTGACTTTGATGAGGATGATTGGTTTGAAGCAATGTTATGTGTCTATCGGGTTGCTAGAGAACTTGAATTAGAATGCGTCATGGAAAAGAGTGCAAGCGGGCAAGGGGGTCATCTTTGGTTTTTCTTTTCGAATGCAATACAAGCATATAAGGCAAGAAAATTAGCGAATAGATTGTTGGAAAAAGCAATGAATCGTAATAAAAATATTTCGTTTAAAAGTTTTGATCGTATTTTTCCAAATCAAGACTATGTAAGTGAAAAGGGATTAGGAAATTTGATTGCGGCTCCATTTTGGAAGCATGCATTGCTTGGTAATCAAAGATCAACATGTTTTATTGATACGGATGGAAAATTTATAAAGCATCCAATGGAATATTTAGCACAAATCAGAAAAATTACACAAGAAGAGATTGAAGTATTAACACAATATGAAGAAGACTACTTCTTTGAAAATGATCAATTATCATTGTCTCTGGATACGGATTTTAAATATTCTGGGAAAATTGAATGTATTGAGGAATCAATGTTAAGAATATCAAAGTATGGATTAAATGCGGCAACATTGAATCTGTTAAAACGTTCAGCGTCTATAATCAATCCTGATTATAAAAATAAAGTACAGATGAAATTGCCGATTTATAATACTCCAAGGATTAAATGCTGGTATGAAGAAACAGATCAATATTTATATATTCCTAGAGGAAGATTTGAGTTTTTGAAAGAAAGAATGCCAGGAACGCAATGGATATATGAAAATCATTGTATACAAGGAAAAGAAATTGAAGTTGCGTTTAAAGGCAATATTCGTGAGGATCAATCATTGGCAATTTCTAAATTGATGAAATACGATCTTGGAATTTTAAAGGCAGAACCTGGCTGGGGAAAAACGATTGCGACAATTTATTTAATTGCACAATTAAAAGTGAATACTTTAATTATTGTGAATCGTGTGGTTTTGCAGAAACAATGGATAAGACAAATAAAAGAATTTCTCCAATATGAAGGATGTGATAAGAAAAAGAATACTTATATTGGAAAGATTGATGGAAATAATAAACAAGTATTTGGCAATATTGATGTTGCGGTAGATAAGTCATTAGCATCCATGGAAAATATTGATGAAATTCTTTCAAACTATGGAATGGTTATTGTTGATGAATGTCATAACATTGGAAGTACAACGTATGACTTGATTTTAAAACGTGTGAAAGCAAAAAGAGTGTATGGTTTATCCGCTACCCCTGATAAACAAAAGGGTCTTTTCCCTGTCGTGCAAATGTATTGTGGACCAGTTCGAGTGAACGGAAATAAACAGTTTGTTAGTGCAATGCATAAGATATTAATTCCGCGGTATACAAATACAAGAATTCTGGAAAAAGATTATAATCCTACAGAGTTATTGCGTTATCTTTGTGAGAATCAGGCAAGAAACTATATGATTTTTCAAGATGTTTTGAAAGAGTATAGAGAAAATAGTCAATGTATAGTTTTGTCAGAAAGAATTGAACATTTAGAGACATTGAAACGAATGCTAGAGCAATCCATTGAGAATGTATTTGTTATCCATGGTAAGACAAAGATTAAGGATAGAAATGAAACTTTACAGAAATTAAAGGACTTATCTGAAAAACCGTTTGTTTTATTGGCAATCAGCAAAGGAATTGGAGAAGGATTTGATCTTCCGGCATTGCGTACTTTGTTTATCACTGCACCTTTTTCTGCAGATTATCGAGTCATTCAATATACAGGACGAATTGAAAGAGAATTTGAAAATAAAGATACAATTAAAGTGTATGACTATGTGGATTCTGAAATACGAATGGCTAAAAGTATGTATGAAAAGCGATTAAAGACATACTTGAGTAGAGGGTACTTTATTCAAGAAGAAACAAGTGATAATGATGTTGAAAAAATGTTGTTTGATTATGAATCGTTTAAAAAACAAGTTGTTGATGATATGAAAACAGCCAAAAAAGAAATTACGTTCTTTTCTGCAATAAATGATTTTGAATCGTTTTATCAGTTCTATGATTTATTGTCAAAACTTCATTGGAATGGTATTCGAATACATTTTGTTGTAAATGATAAGATAAATCCTCAAATTATTAAATACATGACCGGCTTGGGTGGAAATGTGATTTATAGCGAACATACGATGCATTTGATTGTCATTGACAAGGAAATCGTTTGGAATTGTCCAAGTGATTTATTTGAAAATGGTAATTTTGCTGATGGATATTTGAGATATGAGAGTATTCAATTGGCAAGTGAAGCATTAAGTAGTGTGAATGATAAAGATGAAATTAACGAAGGGCTGTTTGCACTTTAGAAAATTTACTGCGTCATGGAAAAATAATTTTGATATACTAAAAAGTGCGTTATTTAACGTGCTTTTTTGCGTATATAAATTATTTAGGGGGTGTGATAAAAATGATGAAAAAACATATTTCAATATTATTATCGGCTTTATTAATTGTAAGCAGTGGCTTTACAACGATTTATGCTGAAGGTGAACCTTCTCCTTCCCCAACAATTGAAACAACTCAGCAGCCAGAGCCTACGGAAACGCCTGAAGCTTCAACAGATGATGTTGAAACAGAAGAACCGGATAAAAATGTAGATGTGGGCGATGATTCTTCTAATGAAAATGAATCTGAAGATGTAACGGAGCCGTCAGCAACAGAAACTCCAGAAGTACCGCCTGCTCCAGAAATAAATGGAGATACTAGCGAGGTGGAAGAAGAGCTAGATCCAAGTGTCTCATATGCTTTACAGTATGCTGATGGAACATCTGCAGAAGAAGTGATAAGTTCTGAAGAATTATCTACGGATAAAGCAATTCAGAAAATTACATTAAATACCTTAAATATTGAACCATCGATGGTAACGTATAATGTTTATCTATCTAACTATGGATGGAGTGAAGAAAAACATGGTGGAGAAGTTGCTGGAAAAGATGATGGAAGCAATATTGAAGGGTTTTATGCAAAACTGGATGATTCATTAAAGGGAATGTATTCCATTGAGTATAGAACATATATTAGTGGTTTTGGCTGGACAGAATGGGCTAGAGATGGGGAATATACTGGTTCTAAGGATTACGGCCTGGCAATTACTTCATTGGATGTAAGAATTGTATATTCTGATGTTTCGCTATATGCAAGTAATGGTACAGGACAGGCGTATTACGAAAGACCTTCCGTCCAATATAATGTACATATGCAAGATTATGGATGGCTTGGAACTGTAGGGACTTCTCAAGTTTCTGGTAAGCCAAACCAGGGAAAACGAGTGGAAGCTATCACTGTAACCCTGCCTGCCAACTTAACAAAATATGGCAGTCTTAATATTCAGACACACGTACAAGACTATGGATGGCTTGGAAATGTTGGAAATGGTCAGGTTGCGGGGACAACAGGACAAGGAAAACGAGTGGAAGCATTTCAGCTATCACTCACAAGTGAATTGGCAAATCGTTATAACATTCTTTATCAGGCATATGTTGATGGATTAGGCTGGCAGCCAACAAAGAAAAATGGTGCTGTTGCGGGAACAACCGGACAATCTAGGGCAATTCAAGCAATTCGTATTTCTATCCAATATAAATATGGTCCTCAGTCTTCAACAGGAATGAGCGAAAGTGAATACATTCAGAATCTTGATCAGTCTATATTTTATCAAGCACATGTTCAAAATATTGGATGGCAAAATACTGTCATGAACTATGAAACTGCTGGAACAACTGGTCAATCATTAAGAGTTGAATCATTGAAAGTAACTTTATCAGATGATTTAGCGCAGCTTGGTGGTGTTTCTATTCGTGCACATGTGCAGGATTATGGATGGATGAATTCTGTTGGTGCTGGTGCAGTGATTGGAACAACAGGACAAAGCAAAAGATTAGAAGCTGTTCAAATGTCTTTGACAGGAGAACTTGCAAATAAGTTTGATATTTGTTACAGAACACATGTACAGAATATTGGATGGCAGTCATGGAAAAGAAATGGTGAAACCTCTGGAACAACCGGACAATCATTGAGAATTGAAGCAATACAGATTGCAATCGTGCAAAAATCCAGTAATACTTCATCAAATTCAAATGCAAATCGTGTTGAAGTTGGTGTTGACGTATCTAGCTGGCAAGGAAATCAAATCGATTGGAATCAAGTATCTACAGTAGCTTCGTTTGCAATTGTTAGAGCTGGCTATAGAGGTGCATCTGGTAGAGCTGTTGAAGATACTTGTGCTGTTAGAAATGTAAATGCTGCTAAATCTGCTGGAATGCAAGTTGGTTTATATTTTTATTCCATTGCAACGAATATTTTTCAGGCGATGGAGGAAGCTGATATTGCAGTAAATGTTGCAAATAAATGTGGTGGGGTATCATTGCCAATCTACTTTGATATGGAGGATAATAGAGTTGCAAGCTTAAGCAGACAGGATAAGACGGCAATTGCAAATGCTTTTATTGATCGAGTACATAGCTATGGTTACAATGCTGGTTTCTATTCCTATCTATATTGGATGAAGGATCAAATGGATATGAATGGATTAAGAAGTGATTCTGTCTGGGTAGCTCAATATAACAATACATGTACATATACTGGTAAATATGACTTCTGGCAATATACTTCACAGGGAAGCGTTCCAGGTATTTCCGGTAATGTTGATATGAATAAAAGGATTAGATAAGGGGGATTTATGAGAAGGAAAGTGATTAAAGCAATTTGTTCATTGTTGGTTGTTACTTTATGGGGAGTTTCTCCAGTGTATGCAGAAGAAACTGACAACCAACAACAAGAAACTACAAAAGAAGAGACACAAGAAACAGAGAAAACTGTAGAAGAAGGGGAAGGAACTGTTGAAACAGACGAAACAATACAGCCCACACCATCTACTGCACCTGAAGGTGAAGAAACTGAAAAGAAAGATACAGATACAGTTGATGAAGTAGAAAAAAAAGATGATGCTGATGAAACTGTTGAAGTAACAGAAAATGAAGCAGCGAAAGTGGATGCTCCTGAAGAAAGTGTGGAAGATGAGGCGTATACAGTAGATGAAGAAGATATTATGACTTTATCTGCTCCTGAACCATCTGTTGCGAATAATACAACACTTACATACTGTGCACATGTACAAGATTATGGCTGGATGAATCCTGTTACTTCTAATCAAGTAGCTGGAACAACAGGCCAAAGTAAGAGAGTTGAAGCTTTGAAAATTGGTCTTCCAGAAAACTTAAGATCTCTTGGGGATATCAGAGTTGAAACACATGTACAAGACTATGGATGGATTGGTGCTGTTGGAAATAACCAGGTAGCTGGAACAACAGGCCAAAGTAAGAGAGTTGAAGCATTAAAAGTTTCTTTAACAGGAGAACTTGCAAATCAATATGATGTTATTTACAGAGTGCATGTACAAGATATTGGCTGGCAGAATTGGGTTAGAAATGGCAGAATCGCTGGAACAACAGGTCAAAGTAAGAGAATTGAAGCCATTCAAATTTATTTAAGAAATAAGGCAGATCGCGTAAAAATTGAAAATGTTGATAAAACAGTTTCTTATTCTGCGCATGTACAAGATTATGGATGGTTAAATGCCGTAACAAATGGAAACATCGGTGGTACTGTAGGGCAGTCTAAGAGAATGGAAGCCATTCAAGTTTCATTATCAGATGACATGCTAGAATATGGTGATGTAAACGTGCAGGCTCATGTACAAGATTATGGTTGGTTAGGCACTGTTGGAAATGGTCAAACTGCTGGAACAACAGGTCAGAATAAACGTTTAGAAGGCTTGAAAATCACTCTTACAGATGAACTTGCGAATCATTATGATATTTACTATAGAGCGCATGTAGGAAATATTGGCTGGCTCGGATGGACAAAAAATGGTGGCATTGCAGGAAGTGTTGGATGCAACCGAAGAATTGAAGCTGTTCAGATTGCAATTTATGCAAAGAATGATCCAAATGCTCCAAAGGTTGGAAATTCTCAAACAACTTCTGTTGAAAATCCTCAATATACACCAACATACTATTCTCAAAGAGATCCACGTTGGGCTGGCGCAACATATAACGGTTATAACTTACAGAGCACAGGTTGTGTTCCAACAGCCGTTGCCATGGTTGTGGATGGAATCTTACATAATGGTGTAACACCAAATATTATGGCGGATTATCTTGTGACTACTGGAGAATTTGCTGGTAGAAAACATGGTGGATCTGGTTTAGCAATTAGATATGGTGCTGAACATTGGGGTTTGAAGACAACAGGTATTGGTGACTATGGAACTTTAGTGAATTGCCTGAATGCTGGAAATATTGTTGTATTCCAGGTAGGTGCAGGTACATTTACGAGCCGTGGCAGTACACATGCAATTGTATTGTTCAGAAATTCTGGTGGTAATACATATGTGTATGATCCATGGAACGCTCATAATGGATGGTACAGTATTTCAATGATCTGGAATCAGAGAAGTACAAATAGTTATGATTTGACAGGTGGTTATGTTGGCTATGGCATTTATCAATAATGCAGAATGGTGAACATTATGAAAAAAAATAAAAAGTTACTAATCGGTGGTTTGATTGCTTTTGTAGTCATACTAGGATGTGGCGGATATTACTTTTTGAAAAAAAATAATACAGATTTACCAGGTTCATCTATTAGTAAGAAACTATTCACTGAAAGTACAATGAATGACTTTCAGATCTTGAATCTAGAATATGACAACAAAGAAGCTGATCCACTAGATTATTTAAAAAATAAAAATAGTGCAGTTAGTGTATCTCCAAAAACAGTTTCATTAGCAACTGTTGGAGATACAGAAGTGACATATAAATTTAAAGATACAGAAGTGAAATGTGACTTTGTTGTGAATGATACAAAAGCTCCTGTTATTACACTTGTGGCTGATACTGTTGATATCGATTCTTTAGAAGGATATGATATGAATTCAAATGTTCAGGCTGTTGAAGATTCTGTAGATGGAGCTTTACCTAAAGTAGAAGCAGAACCTGAAAAATTTTCTAACTCATTTGATGGAAGAGTTTATGAAACAGGCTGGTATACAGTAACATTGAATGATTCAACAGTAACAGTACACGCTTCGGATAATCATGGTAATACATCAGAAAAAACATTCACACTGAATGTGAGTGAACAGCCATCAACAGATGAAGTTCAAATGTATTCTTATCAGCCTGTTGATTTAGAAGGATTGGATGATCCATCTAACTGGGCTTTGATTGATTCTTCAGATTGGTATTATGCAGCATGTACATATCACTCTCAACAGTATCAAACACCTCATGAAGCTTTACAGGATGTTGTGAATCATGAAGCGGAAAGAGGCAATACAGTAAATGTTGAAAATGAAGCAAGAATCTTTTGTGTAAAAGATGGTAGTGGAAATGTACTGTATTATGAAGCTGGATTTGAAGATTAACTATTGTACAAAAAGATTGTTTATGCTATTCTATTAACGCACTTTCTTTATGCACGTATAGAGGCATAAGGCAGAAGGGAGAATGAACTATGAAACAAGGAATTCATCCAAATTATTACAAGACTAAGGTTGTATGTACATCATGTGGTGCAGAATTTGAAACAGGTTCTGTATTAAAGGAAATCAAGGTAGATACATGTTCTAACTGCCATCCTTTCTACACAGGTAGACAGAGATTCGCTGCAGCTGCAGGTCAGGTAGAAAAGTTCAATAAGAAATACGGACTTAAGTAAGAATGATGACTTGGGATTTTATCTCAAGTCTTTTCTTTTGATTCATCAATTCTTAAGAAGAGTATTTAGAAGATATTGGTGTTGCCATGGTATAATTGCATGGAAATTGAGTTTTTTTACAAGCTAATGGAGGGTACAATTATGCCTGCAAAGAATTACAAATCATTAGAAGAGATTAAACAATATCTTTTAGAACAATCAAAAAAAGAAAATGAAATCAATGAAAAGGATGTCATTGATATAGCTACAAAAAATCATCTCAGTGAAGATGAAGAAGAAGATTTATTCAACTGGATTCAGGAGAATGATGAAATCTTGATGTCAGGTGAAGATGAAGAAGATGAGCTAGATGAAGACGATGAGGACGAAGATGAAGAAGATGAGGAAGACGATTCTGAAGATACTTCATCTCAAGTAGATCGTAAGAAATCATTTGATTCAATGAAAGCATATCTTCAGGAAATTGGAGCTGTTGATCGTTTGACACCGGAAGAAGAAATTGAAATTGGCAGAAGAGCTGCACAGGGGGATCCTGAAGCAAAAGAAATCATGATCAATGCGAATCTTAGATTAGTTGTTGCGATGGCGAGAAAGTTCTTGAATCGTGGATTGTCGTATCAGGATTTGATTCAGGAAGGAAATATTGGATTGATGAGAGCTGTAGAAAAGTTTGATCCAGATAAAGGATTCCGTTTTTCTACATATGCAACGTGGTGGATTCGTCAGTCTTTAACGCGTGCTATTGCTGATCAGTCAAGAGATATTCGTATTCCAGTACACACAACAGAACAAATCTATAAAATCAAAAAGATTCAACGTGAATTATTCCAGGAATTCAATCGTGAACCAACGCCGGAAGAAATCGCTGAAAAAATTCCTGGCATGGATGCAGTGAAAGTTACAGATTTATTGTCTGTATCACAGGATACAATTTCTTTAGAATCTCCTACAGGAGATGAAGAAGATAGTACTTTAGGTGATTTTATCAAGGATGATTCTATTAAAGGTCCAGAAGATGTTTTTAAGAGTGAAGCTTTGAAAGATCAGATTGATAAAGTATTGAAAGAATTACCTGAAAGAGAAGAAGCAATTGTTCGTATGCGTTTTGGATTAGATGGCACAGGAACAGTGAAAACTTTAGATGAAGTTGGTAAAATATATGGGATTACAAAGGAAAGAGTCCGTCAGATTGAGAATAAAGCGATGAGAAGATTGAAAATGATCATCAAGACAAAAGAAGAATATACGGACTTAGATGAGGAGTGAGGAATGGACGCAGTAAGGGAAAAGCTAATTGAATTAGAGAAGCAATATAATGAAATCAGTGATCAGCTGATTAGTGATGAAGTCATTTCGAATCCTAGAAAGATTACAAAGCTTTCTAAGGAACAGGCACAGTTGAGTGGCTCTGTAGAAGCCTGGCATGAATTACAGGAATTGGATTCTAGAATTATGCAGGCAGAAGAAATGCTTGCAGAAGAAGATCCTGAAATGAAGGAAATGGCACAGATTGAATTGGATGAATGTGTTCCTGAAAGAGAAGCACTTTTAGAAAAGATTCAAAAGATGTTGATTCCTAGAGACCCTGAAGATGGCAATGACGTCATTATGGAAATCAGAGGTGGTGCTGGAGGAGATGAAGGTAACATCTTTGCGGGTGACTTGTATCGTATGTATACAAGATATGCGGAGAGCCAGGGCTGGAAAGTACAGGTTATGGAAGCTTCTGTTTCTGAAGCTGGCGGATTTTCTCAGATTGTATTCTCTATCAAGGGTACAGATGTGTATAAGGCATTGAAATGGGAATCTGGTGTACATAGAGTACAGAGAGTTCCTAAGACAGAGACACAGGGTAGAATTCATACTTCTACTGCAACGGTTTTGTGTCAGCCTGAAATTGAAGAAGAAGATTTTGAACTGGATATGAATGATCTGACATTTGAAACGCATAGAGCGAGTGGTGCCGGTGGTCAGCATATTAATAAAACAGATAGTGCTGTTAGAATTGTACATATTCCTACAGGTATTACTGTTAACTGCCAGGAAGGAAGATCTCAGATTGAAAATAGAGAAACTGCAATTCGTATCATTCGTGCTAGAGTGTATGAAGAAATGCAGAAGGAAAAAGAAGAAGCTGCTGGCAAGGAAAGAAGAGCGAAGATCGGTACAGGTGATAGAAGTGAAAAGATCAGAACATACAACTATCCTCAGAACCGTGTGACTGATCATAGAATTCATTTTTCTGTAAACCATTTGGATCAGATCATGGAAGGAAAACTGCAGGAAGTGATTGATGCTTTACAGGCAGAAGAAGAAAGAAGAAAGTTAGAGGTTTCTGAATGACAACTTTCTCTAGTATTGTTAGAAAATATGAAAAGCTTTGTGACAACAAGGATATTCCTTGTGAAACTGTGATGGCGTATTTAACAGAATTGTCGCAGAGAGAAAGATATGATTTATATCTGCATTATGAAGATGAAATGCCAGAAGCCTTGGAAAAGGAATTTGAAGCTGGTATGGATAGAATCTTGCATTATGAACCAATGGAACATGTTCTTGGATATTCCTGGTTTTATGGATATAAGATGATTGTGAATGAAGATGTATTGATTCCTCGTCCTGAAACGGAAGAATTGTGTGCAAATATTCTTGCGAGAATGGATGAGTGGTTTGTGGATAATCAATCGATTTCATGTGCGGATGTTGGTACTGGAAGTGGGGCAATTGCGATTGTATTGGCTAAGGAAGAACCTAAAGTACATATGATGGCTACGGATATCAGTGAAGAAGCTGTTGTGACTGCTAGAAAGAATGCGGAGAACAATGAAGCTGACATTGAATTTGTGACTGGTGATATGTTGCAGCCTTTGATTGAAAAAGGTATCAAGCTGGATGTATTGGTATCTAATCCTCCATATATTCCTCAGGAAGAAGTAATGGAAAAGAGTGTTGTTGATTTTGAACCTCATGTTGCTTTATTTGGCGGGGAAGATGGATTGAAGTTCTATCGTGAAATCTTTAAGAACTGTAAGAAAGTTTTGAAAGAAAAAGCGTTTATGGCTTTTGAAATGGGTTGGGATCAAAGAGAAAGAATGTCTAAGCTTGTTGAGAAAATGCTTCCTGGATGTGAGTATGAAATACTGAAAGACATGAATGGCAAGGATAGAATGTTGTTTGTGTATTTTAAATGAAGTAAAAATGTTTAAATCGTATATTTTGTAATATTTTGAATAATGTTTTCTAGTTGGAGGTCTGTTTAGAATATGTATAACATAGTTGTTATTGGAATTGGATATGTTGGTTTGGCTATGGCAGTGCTTTTATCGCAGAACAATCATGTCACAGCAATAGATGTTCTAAAAGAAAAAGTTGATTTACTTAATCAACATAAATCACCAATAAAAGATGAATATATTGAAAAATATTTACTGAAAAAAAATTTGGATTTAAGAGCTACACTGAATGGTAATGATGCAATAAAAAAAGCGGATATAGTAATTCTTGCAACACCAACAAACTATGACGCAGAAAAGAATTATTTTGATACAACTTCATTGGAGATAAATTTCGAAAAAATAACAAAACTTAATTCAAATGCTTTAATTGTTATTAAATCAACCATTCCAGTTGGTTATACAATTTCTGTAAGAGAAAAATACAAAAACCAAAATATAGTTTTTTCACCTGAATTCTTAAGGGAATCGAAAGCTTTATATGATAATTTATATCCATCAAGAATAATTGTTTCTACAGATAAAAATAATGAAAAATTAACTAAACGAGTTGTTGAGTTTTCTAATCTTTTAAAACAAGGAGCACTAGAAGAAAATATTAATACATTATTAATGGGTTTTTCTGAAGCAGAAGCTGTTAAACTTTTTGCAAATACATATCTTGCATTGAGAGTTTCTTTCTTTAATGAACTTGATACATATGCAGAATCAAAAGGATTAGTTACAAAAGACATCATAGATGGTGTTTGTTTAGATCCAAGAATAGGAAACTTTTATAATAATCCTTCTTTTGGTTATGGTGGATATTGCTTGCCAAAAGATACAAAACAGCTGTTGGCAAATTATGATGATGTTCCACAAAATCTTATTGGTGCAATTGTAAAAAGTAATCAAACAAGAAAAGAATATATTGCAGAAAGAGTTATGGAATGTGCATATGAAAACTCTTTTGACAAAAAAATCTGTATCGGTATTTTTAGGCTGACAATGAAATCTAATTCAGATAATTTTCGGCAATCTTCAGTACAAGATGTAATAAAAATATTAAAAGAAGGCTATATTAGCAAAATGGTGAATTCAAGAAATAGAATAAATAAAAAGATCATCT
>OIYH01000476.1_pt1 | contig 30517 bp, 32 predicted proteins | sample 1587911 | NCBI WGS metagenome assembly OIYH01 (sample SAMN03283252) | human gut metagenome | biome: human-associated habitat; material: feces | host: Homo sapiens | place: USA | collected 2013
TTTGCTCATACCTATATTATACAAACATCTACTATCTAATACAAGCAAAACTTTGAGAAGTGGTCCGGCTTCAATCGCTTACGCAAATTCGCCGGACGCGGCTTATATCCCCGTAGCTAAAGCTAAGGTTTTTACGCCGCATCTCGATAACTTTTATTATAGCGGATTGCCGCCAAAAGTACACCCTTTCCTGAGCCGGTGGTTTATGACAGAATATGATATAATGAAGAAAAACTTCCCTTTTGGTGCAGCACAAAGAAGGAATCCCTATGAATTATCTCATCCACAACATCTCCATCAATCTCAACCACATCCGCAAGGCCAAGGGCATGCGCCTCGATGTTGTCGCGGAGCAGACGGGCGTGAGCAAGAGCATGCTCGCGGGCATCGAGCGCGGCACGGCGAACCCGTCCATCGGCGTGATTGACAAGATTCTCAGCGGGCTGCGCATCGAGCTTGCCGACCTCACACAGGCGCCGGTGAAAGACGCGTACCTCGTCAACGTCGAAAATATCGCGCCGACGAAGAATGTGCCCGGCGACATCATCCCGCTCATCGCCATCCCAACGATAGCGGGCACGGGCAAATACAGGAAAATCTACAATTATATTTCACCGACTCCTGCAGCTGATGACTTTGAGCCCATCGAGCTCGTCTCCCTGCTGCGCGAACTCAACGCCGAGCTCGGCATCCCTGCCAGCCTCAAAGAAACCGGCGTTACCCCCGACAAGTTCGACGCCATGGCCGACGACGCCATGAAGAGCGGCAACATCGCCGTCAACCCGCGGGCCACGACCCAAAAAGATGTCCTGGCGCTTTACGAAAAGGCGCTTTGACACAAATCCATTCCACATAGCTCAAAATGCGAAAACAGCGGACAGCATCTTCCCGTGAGGATGCTGTCCGCTGTTTTTATTGACTTCTATATCTGTTATCAAAGGCCGGCTTCTTCGCGCAGGATGGCGGCTTTGTCCGTGTGCTCCCACGGGAGGTCGACGTCGGTGCGGCCGAAGTGGCCGTAAGCAGCGGTCTGCTTGTAGATTGGACGGCGCAGGTCGAGCATCTTGATGATGCCGGCTGGGCGCAGATCGAAATGTTTCTTGACGAGGCTTTCGATGACGTCCTCATCGACTTTGTTCGTGCCGAACGTATCGACCATGATGGAAACCGGATGAGCTACGCCGATGGCATAGGCCAGCTGGATTTCGCAGCGGTCAGCAAGGCCGGCAGCGACGATGTTCTTCGCAACATAGCGGGCAGCGTAAGCGGCACTGCGGTCAACCTTCGTCGGGTCTTTTCCGGAGAAAGCGCCGCCGCCATGACGGGCCCAGCCGCCATAGGTGTCGACGATGATCTTGCGGCCCGTGAGGCCCGAGTCACCCTGCGGACCGCCGATGACGAATTTGCCCGTCGGGTTGATGAAAATCTTCGTAGCGTCCGTCAGGAGCTCAGCAGGAACAACAGCCTTGATGACGTGTTCGATGAGGTCCTTGCGAATCTGTGTAAGCTCAATGTTCTCGTCATGCTGCGTCGAGATGACAATCGTGTCAACAGCGACGGGCTTGCCGTCTTCGTAGAGCACCGTGACCTGCGTCTTGCCGTCCGGACGCAGGTAAGCGAGCGTGCCGTCCTTGCGGACTTCGGCGAGGCGGCGGGCAAGTTTATGTGCGAGTGCAATCGTCAGCGGCATGTACTCTTTCGTCTCGTTCGTCGCATAGCCGAACATCATGCCCTGGTCGCCGGCGCCGATGGCGTCCTCAACGTCCATATCGCCTTCGCGGGCCTCGAGCGCCTTGTCAACGCCCTGTGCGATATCCGGAGACTGCTCGTCAAGCGAAACGAGGATGCCGCACGTATCGGCATCAAAGCCGTATTTTGCGCGCGTGTAGCCGATTTCGCGTACCGTCTCGCGGATGATTTTCGGAATATCGACGTAGCATTTCGTCGAAACCTCACCGACAACATGGACCTGGCCCGTTGTCACGAGCGTCTCGCAGGCCACGCGGCCGTTCGGGTCTTTTTCAAGGATGGCATCGAGGATGCTGTCGGAAATCTGGTCGGCCATTTTATCCGGATGACCTTCCGTGACGGATTCCGACGTGAATAACATGCGTTTTTTACTCAAAGGAATAACCCCCTTCTTGAATCTTGTTAAAAATATAAGCTTGCAGAGCAGTCTCTCTCAGCCCTTATTCATGGTTCATGCATAAGAAAAGCTCTCTATTCTATAATAGAGAGCTTTTTATCGCACTCTCATCTTATAGGCTAGACCTAAAGGAATTGGCACCGTTTTGACAAAGTCAATGGTTGCCGCGGTTTCATCGGGCCAGTCCCTCCGCCGCTCTGGATGTGAGTTCACTATTCTGCTTTATGTAGACATGATATCGCATATATCGCATACTGTCAAGAGAAAAATGAAGAGGATTCACTTTTGTTTTTCAGAGCGGTCCTCTTTCTTATCCTCGCGGAATTCGCGAATGACGACTTTTTCGGCCTTGTCCGTGGCGTTGAGCTGGACGCTGACGACTTCATGCGAGGACGTCGGCACGTTCTTGCCGACAAAATCCGCGCGGATTGGCAGCTCCCTGTGGCCGCGGTCGATGAGTACGGCGAGCTGGATGGCCTTCGGACGGCCCATGTCGATGATGGCATCGAGAGCAGCGCGAATCGTGCGGCCCGTGTAGAGCACATCGTCGACGAGCACGATGGTCTTGTCCGTGATGTCGGCCGGCAGCTCCGTCTGATGGACAATCGGCTGATACGAAAGGGAGGAAAGGTCATCGCGGTAGAGCGTAATGTCGAGAATGCCGACCGGCGGCTTCTTTCCCTCGATATGCTCGATATTCGCCGCGATGCGCTCGGCGATAGGAACACCGCGCGTGCGGATGCCGACGATGACGATGTTATCGACGCCCTTGTTGCGTTCTACGATTTCGTGCGAGATACGCGTGAGTGCGCGGCGGATGCCCTCGGAGTCCATGATGATGGTCTTATCGGTCAGTACTGGCATAAAAATCCCTCCCATAAAAGCAGGTAAATAGGAATATTAAACTTAGCGTTTGAATTTGGCCCGCAGCGTGCGTAGGATTTTCTCCATGTCCTCAGGCAGAGGTGCCTTGAAGGTCATGCGCTCGCGCGTCCGTGGATGCGTGAGCTCGAGCTGCAGGGAATGCAGTGCCTGCCCCTCGATGGCAAACGGACAGCTGCGGCGCGGCCCGTACTTCGGGTCGCCGACCAAAGGATGGCCGATGCTCGTCATATGCACGCGAATCTGATGTGTGCGGCCCGTCTCGAGGCGGCATTCGACGAGCGTATAATCGCCGAAGCGCTCGAGCACGCGGAAATGTGTGACGGCCGGCTTGCCGTGCTCATGCACAATGGCCATTTTCTTGCGGTCGGTCGGATGGCGGCCGATGTCGCCCTTGATGATGCCGGCCTCTTCTTTAATGTTGCCGTAGACAATGGCCCAGTAGATGCGGTGCGCCGTCTTCGTGCGAATTTGCTCCGCGAGGTCGAGATGCGCCGTATCGTTTTTGGCCGCAACTATGACGCCCGATGTATCCTTGTCGAGGCGGTGCACGATGCCCGGACGAATCTCGCCGTTGATGCCCGAGAGGTCTTTGCAGTGATAGAGAAGCGCATTGACGAGCGTCCCCGTGTAAATGCCTGTAGCCGGATGCACGACCATGCCGCGCGCCTTGTTGACGACAATGATGTCGCTGTCCTCGTAAAGAATATCCAAAGGGATGTTCTCCGGCAGAATCTCCACGGGCTTTGCTGCCGGCATATGGAACGTGACGTTTTCGCCGGCCTGCAGCTTGTAATTTGACTTGCGCGGCTGCGTGCCGACGAGCGCCTGCCCTTCCGCGATGATTTTCTGGACATGCGCACGCGAGAGCTCAGGCTCCATACGCGTGAGGAAGACATCGAGGCGTTCGCCGTCCTTGTCGGCGCAGAACACCTTCGTCTCTGCCGAATTCATATCATCTGACATATCAATCATCCATCTCTTTCATGCGGAATACTATGGCAAAAATCATGCTGGCCACGCCGAGCACAATGGCGATATCGGCGACATTGAAGACGGGCCAGATGCGGAAATCAAAAAAGTCAATGACGAGCCCCTGACGGATGCGGTCGATGAGGTTGCCCATCGCTCCGGCCAGAAGGGCCACGCAGCCGTAATAAAACGGGGCCGGCTGGCGCCGCAGCTGTCTGCGGTACCAGAAAAACGCGGCGAGCAGCACACAGGCCGCGAGAATGAAGAACCAGCGTGCATTGGCCAGCAGGCCAAAGGCCGCGCCGGGGTTCAGCACATACGTGATGTGGAAGAATGGCTCTATGACGGCCATGCTCTCCCCCGGCAGGAAATGGCTGCTAATGAGGTACTTCGTGAACTGATCGATACAAAGGATCAGGATAAAGAGGATGTACGCCATGGCGTGCAATCAGCCTTTCTGTGCAGGGGGCTCTGTCTGCGGTGCAGACGGAGCCGCCGGTGCATCCTGTGGTTTATTGTTGTTGATGTTATTTACGTTATTGACGCTGCTGTTGATGCTGCCGGTCTCAGCCTTAGCTTTTTCATTCTGCTGAGACTGATGCGGGTCTGCGGCCTGCTGGCGCGGCAGACGGCCGATGGCATCGTGCAGCACGGCAAGCTCCGACTCGAGCGCTGCCTTGATCTGGAAGAGGAACTGCGACTTGGCTTCGACGAGACGGCAGTACTCGACCGTAGCCGCTTTGACCTGATGGTCAGCGGCCTCGACCATCTGACGGGCCGAAATCTCGGCGTCACGGCGCATGTTCTGGCATTCCTTGGCCGTGTTCTCACGCAGGTTCTGCGCGTTCTCCTTGGCCGTGTCCGTGACCTCGTTGGCCGTCTTCTGGGCAATCACGAGCGTTTCCTTGAGGTTGTTCTCGAGTTTCTGATACTGGGCGTTCTCTTTTTTGAGGCGTTCGACCTGCTCCTTGAGGTTGTCGTTCTCGCGGAACAGCTTCTCATAGTCGTTGACGACCTGGTCGAGGAAATCGTCAATTTCATCCTCATTGTAGCCGCGGAAGCTGCGCCGGAATTCTTTATTGTGGATATCAAGTGGTGTAAGCAAAGTCAGGATCTCCCATCTTTATCTATGAGTTCTGTGGATTTATGGAATAATGTATTAAATGTAGCGCTTGAGTACGACGACCGTGCGGCCTTTCTTCGTCTGGCCGCGGACTTCGGCGACTTCGAGGCGGCCGCGGCCGCGCATCGAGATGATGTCGCCCTCTTTGACCGTCTGCGACGCACTCTTGACGGGCTGCCAGTTGAGCTTCATCTTATCGGCCGCGATATCAGCGGCGGCACGGCTCCTTGACGAGCCAAAGCCCGAAGCGGCAATCGAGTCGACGCGCAGCGAAGCGACCGTCGCACGGATTTCCTTGCAGCGCTCCTCACGCGGTGCGATGTCGGCAAGGTCTGCCATTTCGCACGTGACGCCGACGGCGCCGATTTTCGTGAGATTCTGCAGAAGATATGCGGCCATCTTGCTGTCGCAGAGGATGCGCACGGAATCAGCCGTGACCAGAAGGTCGCCGAGGCGGTCGCGCTCGATGCCGAGGCCCATGAGGGCGCCGAGGACATCGCGGTGCGAGAGGCGTGCAAACTGGCCGTTCCACGACGCGCGCAGGCAGGCGATATCAAAGCCCGTAGGCGTACCCTGAAAATCACTGTGGATGTACATAGCCCGCGCACGCTCCGCGCCCGGATAGCCGCCATTGAAGTCAACGCGCAGATCCGGGTAGTTTGCGGCCACGGTCTCGGCGATTTCCTGACCGAACGGGTCGAGGAAGCCGCTCAGGCGGAACTTCTGGCTGCGCTGTACGGCTTCGGCGAGGTCGACGAGCTTGACGACCGTCTCCTCTCCTTCCGTGCCTTTATAGAAACGTATGATTTTTTCTTTTTGTTCACTTGCCATTATTTCTTTCCCAACTCTCTGGACTTTTCCGTCGCTGCGAGCACGGCGTCGATAAGGGCGCCGCGCAGGCCGCGGTTCTCCAGGACGCGCACGCCGGCAATCGTCGTGCCGGCAGGGCTCGTGACCTGGTCGCGCAGCACATCCGGATGCTTCTGCGTCTCGAGCACCATCTTCGCGGCACCATAGACCGTCTGGGCGGCGAGCAGCGTTGCCGCGTCGCGCTTGAGCCCTGCGGCCACGCCGCCATCGGACAGTGCATCGATGAGCAGGAACACATAGGCAGGGCCGCTGCCCGAAAGTCCCGTCACAGCATCCATCGCCGGCTCCGACACCTCGATGGCACGGCCGGACGCGGAGAGAATCTCAGAGACGGCCTTGGCCTCTGCCGCTCCTGCCCGCGTGCCGCAGGCAAAGGCGGACATACCCGCGCCGACGGAAAGCGGCGTGTTCGGCATGATGCGCACGACCGGCTGGGACGTGAACGATGCTTCGAGCGAATCAAGCGTCAGTCCGGCGACAATCGAGAGAATCAACGTATCCTTGCCGACCTTGTCCTTGACCTCATCAATGGCCTTGGCCGCAGCCTGCGGCTTGACGGCGAGGAACAGCACATCGACATGGCCGACAAAAGCATCGGCCCCAACGCTCGTATGAATGCCGTAGCGCTCCGCGAGTTCCTGACAGCGTGCGGCCTTATGATCTGACACAAAGATATGTTCACGGTCAATCGTTCCCTGCGTGATGCCAGCGACCAATGCCTCTGCCATCGCACCGCCGCCGATGAAACCGACGCATAAATCCAAGCCCATGGAAAAGCCCCCTATCATGATATTGCTGCTGTATCCCGATAATTTATGTTATTCTCGTTATTTCTTGAGCCACGGCATCTCGGTCGACACCTTGCGCTCTTCTTCCGTATACGTCACATTGACGTTGCTCGGTGCGCAGAGGAAGACATTGTGGCCGACTTTTTTGATTTCGCCGTTGAGGGCATATGTCGTGCCGCTGATGAAATCGATGATGCGCTTGGCCGACTCGGCGTCCGTATGCTCGAAGTTGATGACAACGGGTTTTCTCTCGCGCAGGTTGTTGGCGACCTGCTGGGCATCGTCGAATGTCTTCGGTTCGATGATGATGACCTTCATCTGTGCTGCGACGACATTCTCACGGACCGAAGCGCCGGAATGCAGATTGACCACATTGCTCGCTTCGCCTTCCTGACGTTCCCTGTTATTTCCCAATTCTTCTTCCTCCTTGTCATCATAAGCACGCTTCTGCCTGCGTTCTCTGGCCGCTTCTTCTTCCTCTGCCTGAGCAAGCTTGGCATCCTCATCGGGGTCCGAAAGACCGAACTTGCCGCAAATCTTATCGATTACATTCATCTAAAAACACTCCTCTAGTTCTCCCTTGGACTAGTATCAGTATTGACGCGGCCCAAAAATCGCCGTGCCGACACGGACGATATTGGCACCCTCTTCTACCGCGATCTGATAGTCATGGGTCATACCCATTGATAAATATTTAATATTCGCGGTCTTAAAGGGAATTTCCTTTACTTCCTGGAAAATTTCATACATTTCGTGGAACAGCGGCCGGCATTTCTCCACATCGTCGTAATTCGGCGCAATGCACATGAGACCGACGAGATGCAGGTTCGGCAGCGTGTCGATGAGGTCTAAGAGCGGACGCAGGTCTTCCCTGTAAATGCCCGACTTACTCTCTTCCTTCGCGAGGTTGACCTGCACGAGAATGTCCTGCACCTTGCCGATTTTCGCGGCTTCCTTGTCGAGGGCGCGCGCGAGATGCTCGGAGTCGACCGAATGAATCAGGCTGAAATACTTGACGGCCGGCTTGGCCTTGTTCGTCTGCAGATGGCCGATGAGGTGCCAGGTGACATCGCGGTCGAGCACATCGAACTTGCTCTTGGCCTCCTGGATGCGGTTCTCGCCGATATCCGTGGCTCCGGCATCAATGGCCTCGCGCATGGCCGTGACATCGTGATTCTTTGTAACGGCCACAAGCTTCACGGGCGCGTCTTTCGGCACGCGCGTGCGTCTGGCCATGGCTTCTTTGATATTTGCTTCAACTTTATGGAGATTTTCTGCAATCATGCGACTTCCCCCGTTTATGAATACGATAGAACGAAAAAATGATGACAATGCTCAGCGCCTGAGAGCGATGACAGCTGCCATGCGGCCGGTCCTGCCGCCGTCAGCACGGTACGAGAAGAAATCCTCGTGATGGCACGACGTGCAGGTCTTGGCCTCGTCGATGTGCTCCGGCAGGACGCCGGCATCGAGCAACTGGATGCGGTTGGCCGCCCAAAGGCTCAGATGCGTTTTGCCCTCCGCGTTCGTAAAGAGCTCCGCTTCGTGATGCGGGAACGCCTCGCGGAATTTCGCCTCGACCTCGGGACCAATCTCATAGCAGCACGGGCCAATCGACGGGCCGATGGCCGTGAGCAGTTCTTCCGGCTTCGTGCCGAATTCCTCGTGCATGCGCGCGACGGTCTTCTGGCCGATGCGGCGGACCGTGCCCTTCCAGCCGCCGTGCGCGATGCCCACGGCCCTGTGCACCGGGTCGAGGAAAAGAATCGGCGTGCAGTCGGCGAAGCATAAGAGTAGCGGCAGCTTGGGCACATTGGTAATCAGAGCGTCCGTCTCAGGGATGGAATCCTTGTAAACAAGCGCGCCGCGGCCGGCTTCGGCCTCGCCGACGCGCGCGATATGCTCGCCGTGCACCTGCTCCGGCGTCACGAAGCGCGCGGCGTCAAGTCCGAGCGCCGCAAGATAGCGGCGGCGGTTCTCGGCGACAGCCTCAGGGTCATCGCCGACGTGCAGGCCGAGGTCGAGAGACGCCCACGGCGCTTTGCTCACGCCGCCCTTACGGCCCGAAAGGCCGTGCGCGGCCAGCTCCTCTGGAAATAAGGAGAAATGGCCGCTGTATATATGATGCGTTTTATCGATTTCCAGCAAAGAAAAGCTCATCGAAACACCTTCTTAACCTTCTTAAATGCAGCAGAACAATAAAAACAAAACGGCTCAGCAGACACCGCAGCGATGGCAGCCTTCGAAGCACGGGATGGTCGGCTTGAGCTCCTTCGACTTTTTGAGCTCTTCGTAAAGATACGATTTGTGAAAGCCCATGTCGAGCCGCTCCCATGGAAAAATCTCGTCTTCCGGACGTTCGCGGTAAAGGTAGAACGCCGGGTCAAGATGCATTTCCTTTAGGGCGCGCTTAAACGCCTTGCTGCCGCCGAGCTCATGCGCGCGGACCAGCGCCTCGCCAACGCGGCGGTCGCCGCGCGAGAGCACGCCCTGAATATAGGCTTCTTTTGGCGACTCGATGTTGACGATGACGTTCTTGCGGCGGCGAAGTGTCTTTTCGAGGCGCTTGAGACGCTTCTCCACGACCTTGCGGTCGGCCATCGGCTCCCACTGGAACGGCGTAAAAGGCTTCGGGATGAACGGATTAACAGAGAGCGTCAAGATGCCCTTGCTGCCCTTCTCTTCCATATAATCCTTGAGCCGCTCCGCGAGGTCGATGATGGCGTCGATATCCTCTTCTTCCTCGAACGGCAGGCCAATCATGATGTAGAGACGGAAATTGCGGATGCCCGCGGCGAGGCCGAGGTCCATCGACGTAAACAGATGATGCTCCTCAATGCCCTTGTTGATGACGGCGCGCATGCGGTCGCTGCCGGCCTCCGGCGCCATCGTCAAAGTCTTGAGACCGCTCTCGGCGAGAGAATCGACGAGCTCCTTCGTCACCGAATCCGCGCGGAACGAAGCCACGGACATCGAGAGGCCCTCGCCTAAGATATCCTTGCAGAGCTCGTTGATTTCGGGATAATCCGAGATGGCTGCGCCCATGAGGCCGATGCGCTTGCGGTACTTAAGGGCTTCCTGCACCTCTTCGTTGATGACGGCGAGCGAGCGGTTGCGCGGTTTGCGGAAACAGTAGCCTGCCATGCAGAAACGGCAGTGGCGGCCGCAGCCGCGCGCCGTCTCGATGAGGTAGAAGTTAAACTCCGTGTTGTCCGTGACGACGACGGTATGCGCCGGATACGCGTCAAGGTCCTTGACCCACTGGCGTGAGACTTTTTCTGGCGCACCTTCCAACGGCTTGATGGACGTCAGATGGCCCTTGTCATCATAATGATGCTCATAAAGCGACGGCACGTAGACGCCCGGCACTTCGGCAAGGCGCCGGAGCATTTCCTGACGCGGAACGCCCTCTCTCTTAGCCGCATGATACGCATCCATGAATGCGGGCATGATGACCTCGCCCTCGCCGATGATGAAAGCATCGAAGATGGCAGACAAAGGCTCTGGATTGAACGTCGGACACGGGCCGCCCGCAATCACGATGGGGTCGCGCTCGCCGCGCTCCGAAGCCTTTAGCTTGACCTTGCCCATCTCGAGCAGCTGCAGCACGTTGAAATAATCCATCTCAAACGACACGGCAAAGCCGAGCACATCAAAATCATAAAGCGGCGACTGCGTCTCGATGCTCATGATGGGCGTGCGTGTATTGATGTAGCGCTGGATTTTCGTGCGCTCAGGCAGGAAAACGCGCTCGCAGGCCGTATCCTGACGCTTATTCAGCAGGTCATAGATGATGTGGAACCCAAGATTCGACATGCCGACAAAATAGGAGTTCGGATAGACGAGCGCAAAACGCGTCCGCGTGCCGACGGGATAGATATAATACCCCTGCTCCTCCTGCAGCTGCTCCTTGAGCTCTTTTTTGAGTTCCCAATCCAAACGCTTTTCCTCCAAATTATATACACCTAGATGCAGCGGTCAAGACGGCACGGCTGTGCCCCGTCAGTCTTTTTCGCTTTTCTTTTTTTCTGGTTCTTTATCCTGCTTCGCCTGTGCCTGCGGGGGATTCTTCCCCTTCTGCTTTTTCTGCTCCCTCTGTTTGCGGGCCTGCATGTCCTGCAGCTCCTCGAGGAAGCTTGAGATATCAGCGAATTTGCGATAGACCGAGGCGAAGCGGATGTAGGCAACGTCATCGAAGTCCTTGAGGCGTTCCATGACGAGGCGGCCGATGTCCTGTGACGAAATCTCGCGGTCCATCGTGTTGCGGATGTCGCGCTCGATTTCGTTGACGAGGTTCATGATGCGGTCCATCGAGATGTCGCGTTTGTCGCACGAGCGGATGATGCCGTTGAGGATTTTGTCGCGCTTGAATACCTCGCGGCGTCCGTCGTGCTTGATGACCATCAGCGGCAGTTTCTCGACGACTTCATACGTTGTGAAGCGTTTGCCGCAGGCCGTGCACTCGCGGCGGCGGCGAATGGTCATGCCATCGTCCGTAGCACGCGAATCGATGACGCGGCTGTCTTCATGTTTACAATAAGGACATCTCATACTTACCCCTTCTTCACCTGTCTGCGCGGCCGCACGAGACATTTCGGGCCAAAGCCGATGAGGTCCTCGCGGTGGCCAAGATGCAGCGCTTTGCGGACGATATCATGATTCTTCGGCAGCCAGTACTGCATGAGTGCCCGCTGCATTCTCTTCTCTTCGTATGTTTTGGCCGAATAGACCTTTTCTCCCGTCAGCGGATTGATGCCGGTGTACCACATGCAGGTCGACAGCGTGCCCGGCGTCGGGATGAAGTCCTGCACCTGCTGCGGATGGTAGCCCATGTCGCGGATGAATTCCGCGAGCTCGATGGCATCGCTGAGCTCGGAACCCGGATGGCTCGACATGAAGTACGGCACAAGGTACTGCTTCTTGCCGAGCTTCTCGTTCATGCGGCGGAACTTCTCGACAAAGCGCAGGTAGACGGCGCGATTCGACTTGCCCATGAGCCGCGTCACGCGGTCGGAGATGTGCTCCGGCGCGATTTTGAGCTGGCCGCTGACATGGTACTTGCAGAGCTCGTAAAGGAAATCATCCTTGGCGAGCAGCAGATAGTCAAAGCGGATGCCCGAACGCACGAAGACCTTCTTGACGCCCGGCAGACTGCGGAGCTCGCGCAGGAGCTTGATGTAATCGCTGTGGTCGGCCACGAGCATCTTGCAGGGCTCCGGCGAAAGGCACGGCTTGCCGCGGCACGTGCCGCGCTTGAGCTGCCCGTCGCACGACGGACGGCGGAAATTCGCCGTTGGGCCGCCGACATCGTGGATATAGCCTTTGAAGCCCTTCATCTGCGTGAGGATTTTTGCCTCGCGCAGGATGGACGCATGGCTGCGCCGCTGGATGATGCGGCCCTCATGCGAGATAATCGCGCAGAAATTGCAGCCGCCGAAGCAGCCGCGCTGCGAGACGAGGCTGAACTGGACTTCCTTGATGGCCGGCACGCCGCCCGCCTTCTCGTAAATCGGATGATACGTGCGCATGTACGGCAGGTCGTAAATCTCATCCATCTGCGCTTCATTGAGTGGCAGTGCCGGCGGATTCTGCACGACGCACCATTCGTCGTTCTGCTGCAAAAGTTTGCGGCCGCGGATTGGGTCCTGCTCGAGGTACTCGAGCTTGAAGGCCTCAGCGAATTTCTTCTTATCTTTATGCACTTCGGCAAATGACGGCAGCTCGAGGTAGTCCCACGCGTAGTCCTTGTTTGGCACGCGATAGCACGTGCCCTGCACGTCCTGAATGTTGCTGACCGCTACGCCCTGCTGCAGGTCCGCGGCAATCTCGACGATGGCGCGTTCGCCCATGCCGAAAATCAGGAGGTCGGCCATGCTGTCGACGAGGATGGAGCGGCGGACTTCATTCGACCAATAGTCGTAATGCGCCATGCGCCGCAGGCTCGCCTCGATGCCGCCGATGATAATCGGCACATCGGGATAAAGTTCGCGCAGGCGGCTGCAGTAGACAATCGTCGCGCGCTCCGGGCGGTGGCCCGACTGTCCGCCCGGCGAATACGCGTCCTCGTGGCGCACTTTCTTTGCCGCCGTGAACTTATTGAGCAGCGAATCCATGTTGCCCGCCGAGACGAGAAAGCCGAGGCGCGGTTTGCCGAGGCGGTTGAAATCCTTCGTCGAGTGCCAGTCCGGCTGCGGGATGATGCCGACCTTGTAGCCGTGCTTCTCGAGCAGACGGCAGATGATGGCCGGCCCGAAGCTCGGATGGTCGACGTAAGCATCGCCTGAGACGAAGACAAAGTCAAGCTGCTGCCAGCCGCGCTCTTCCATGTCGCGGCGGCAAATTGGTAAAAAGCCGTTCATCAATTATTGCCATCCTTCGTGAAGGTCTTGTTGGCAACCTGACCGTCCTTGCCGGCCTTGCCGAGGTCTTTGCCATTGACGGAGAACGAAACGGCACCGGCATCGCCGACGCGGACCGTAACCTTGTCCTGCCCCTTCCAAGTCTGGGAATCCCCCTTCTTGAGTGTGCCCTCGTAGATGGTCTTGCCATCGGCCTTGACCTCGAGCCAGCAGTCAGCCGAGAACGTCGCCGTGACTTCGACATCATCGTACGTCTTCGGTTCCGGTGCAGCCTGCTGCGTCTGCTGCTGGGCCGGTGCCTTCGAGGCGCTGTCATTGCTGCCTGAGAGTGCATAAGCCGCGCCGGCCAGCACGACGAGGATGATGGCGACAATGGCGATGAGCTTTGTATTCGAACGCTTTGGCTCATCAAAATCGTATTTTGCGGCAGGCTTTTCGCTGCGCGCAGGTCTTTTCTTCGGAGCTGCAGTTTTCACGGCTTCCGGCTGCAGGGCCGGTTTGGCCGACGGCTGTGCCTGAGGCTCCGGACGCTGCTGACGGGCTTGCTGAGGCTCTGCCTGCTTCTGTGGAGCCGGAGCTGCCTTCGGCTGTACCGGTTCAGGATGCTTTGCCTTTGGGGCAGCCTTCGGTGCCGGCTGTTCCGCTTTGGGGGCAGACTCGGCCGGAGCCTTTGGAGCAGCGGCTTTTGGCGCCGGAGCCGCCGGTTTCACGGCCGGCTTTGTCTCCGGACGAGTCGGATGGGCCGGAGCTGCGGGGGCCTGCGTCTGCGGCGCAGAAGGCGCAGCGGACGGTGCGGCTCCCCCGCGGCGCTCGGCGATAAATTCCTGTACGAGCTCATTTGGGTTGAGCTTGAGGAAGTTCGCATAGCTGCGGATAAAGCCTTTCGTGTACACGTCCCCCGGCAGTTCATCGTAATTGCCGTTCTCTATATATTCAATGTATAACGCACGGATGCTCGTGCCTTTCTCGATGTCCTTATATGTCAAATTCTGCTGTTCCCGCGCCTCGCGCAGTTTATCTCCTAACATCGCTATTCCTCCCTGAAATGAATGTGCTTCCTGCACCTCATTTCATTATACATGATTGTTTTTCTGAAAACAAATTTCCTTGACAAATTCTGTAATTTCTGTTCTGCCGCGCAGAAAATGAAAATTCAGGCTTTATGCCGGCGGATGTCGGCCGCAGCTGTCTGCAATGCGGCCAAAAAGGCCTCGACGTCTTCTGGAGCCGTAAAGCGGCCGAGTGTTGCGCGCACAGCTGTCGAAGCCGCCTCTGCCCCCTGCCCCATGGCCGTCAGCACGTGCGAGGGCTCAAGGGAACCCGCGCTGCAGGCACTGCCGGCTGAGACGGCAAAGCCCATGAGGTCGAGCCTGATGAGCAGCGTCTCATGGTCGACGCCTTCGATGCCAAAGTTCACGTTGCCGGGCAGGCGGTCTTTTTGGGCGCCGTTTAAATGCGCGCCCGGAATTTTCATGATGCCGGCGATGAGTTTATCGCGCAGGGCCGTGAGCCTCTGGCCCTCCTGCGTGAGCTCGGCCCTGGCAATCTCTGCAGCTTCACCGATACCGACGATGCCCGCCGTGTTTTCCGTGCCGGCCCTGAGGCCGCGCTCCTGTGCGCCGCCATGAATGAGCGGGGCAATTTTCCGGCCGCGGCGCAGGAAAAGGGCACCGATACCCTTCGGACCGTAGAATTTATGGCCCGAGAGCGACAGCGCGTCCACCTGCAGTTCTTTGACGGACAGCGGGATATGGCCGACAGCCTGTACGGCGTCCGTATGAAAGAAAATGCCGTGTTCGCGGCAAAAGGAGCCAATCTCCGCGATTGGCTCGATGGTGCCGACTTCATTGTTGGCCGTCATGACACTGACAAGGAACGTATCGGGGCGCACGGCCTGCTCGATATTCTCAAGGCGCACGCGCCCTTCCTCATCGACATCGAGGTACGTCACATCAATGGACTCCGGCAGGGCCGCGCAGGCATGCAGCACCGCGTGGTGCTCAACCTTTGTCGTGATGATATGGCCGCCTTTTCCCTTCTGCAGAGCTTCATCAGCGAGAGAATGGATTATCCAGTTGTCGCTCTCGCTGCCGCCGCTCGTGAAGAAAATCTCGTCGGACTCCGCGCCGAGGAGATTGGCGAGCTGACGGCGGGCACGGGCGATGGCCTGACGTGCCTCACGGCCAAAGGAATACAGACTCGACGCATTGCCGAACTGCTGCGTGAAATACGGCAGCATGGCCTTAAGCACGCGCTCATCCGTGGGCGTCGTTGCCGCGTAGTCGAGGTAAACGGGTTTCATCTTGCACACCCCACAGTCTTATGGTCATCTTCATGGTCGTGGCAGAGGTCGTAGAGGGTGATGTGGTTCAGCACATCGCTGATGCTGTCGCAGACTTTTTCCCAGACGCCGCGCGTCACGCAGGCACAGGCCCTGTCGCACGGCTGTTCCGAAGACTCCGCACTCGTCAGCAGGCAGTCGACGAGCGCAATCGGCCCTTCGACCGTCGTGATAATCTCGCCAATCGTGATTTCCTGCGGACTGCGCGCGAGCATGTAGCCGCCCTGCGCCCCGCGCACGCTCTTGACGATGCCGGCGCGGCGCAGCGGTGCCATGAGCTGCTCCAAGTAATTTTCTGAAAGTCCCTGACTCTTGGCTATGCTTTTTAAGGACACGGCACCCTCGCCGTAGTGCAGGGCGAGTTCGTAAAGCGCCGTGACGCTGTATCTTCCTTTCGTCGATATCTTCATGATGCACCTCATATCCTGATATCCAAATAACTTAATGGATGTTATGGATGTTTCATCCTTGAATCTCTTATCGTCTTAAATCCGAGTAATTACCTAGGATTTACATATGACAATATAGCAGAAATGGCCCCTGCTGTCAAAGATTCTCATTTATTGGAACCGCTTGGGCCAGCAGGCCTTGAGATACGCGTGAATCTTCGCCTCGGCGCCGTTGTCTGTCGGCTCGTAATAATGGGCTGTGCGGATTTTTTCCGGCAGGTAGACCTGCTCCTTGAAATGATGCGGATAATCGTGCGGATAAATGTAGTCAAGGCCGTGGCCAAGCTTTGCCGCGCCCTTGTAATGCGCATCGCGCAGATGGGCGGGCACCGTGCCGCAGTCCTTCGTGCGCACGTCGGCGAGGGCCCTGTCGATGCCGAGATACGCCGCGTTGCTCTTCGGGGCCGAGGCCACATACGTCACGGCCTGTGCGAGGATGATGCGCGCCTCGGGCATGCCGACGAACTGCACGGCCTGTGCCGCGGCATTCGCGACGACGAGAGCCTGCGGGTCCGCGTTGCCGACGTCTTCTGACGCGCAGATGACGACGCGGCGTGCGATGAACTTGATATCCTCGCCGGCCGCGAGCATGCGCGCGAGGTAATGAAGGGCCGCATCAGGGTCGCTGCCGCGCATGCTCTTGATGAACGCCGAGGCCGTATCGTAGTGATTGTCGCCCTGTTTATCGTAATGCTGCACGCGCTCGCCCGTGATTTCTTCGAGCATCGCGATGGTAATTTTACCGCCCGAAAGCGGCAGCATGGCCGCCGCGCCCTCAAGCAGATTCAGCGCCATGCGCGCATCGCCGCCCGCCATCTGCGCCATGGCCTGAAGGACCTCGCCGTCCGCCTCGATATGCTGTCCGCCCAGGCCGCGTTCCTCATCATGAAGGGCCTGTTGGAGAATGGCCACCAGCTGCGCATCCGTGAGCTGATAGAGCCTGACGATGCGCACGCGCGACAGCAGCGCGTGATTGACCTCGAAAAACGGATTTTCCGTCGTCGCGCCGATGAGGATGAGCCGGCCGTCCTCGACATAGGGCAGCAGCACATCCTGCTGGCTCTTGTTGAAGCGGTGAATCTCATCGATGAAAACAATGGTACGGCGCTGATAGTAGCGGCGTGCCTCGTCGGCTTCCTTGACGATGCGGCGAATGTCGCTGATGCCCGCCGCGACGGCATTGAGCTTTTCAAAGCGGCTGTCCGTCATCGACGCAATCATCTGCGCGAGCGTTGTCTTGCCCGTGCCCGGCGGCCCATAGAATATAATAGAAGGAATCTGGTCCATCTCAATCATGCGGCGCAGGAAATGGCCGCGTCCCACGGCTTCCTGCTGGCCGATGAATTCATCGAAATTGCGCGGGCGCATGCGGCGCGCCAAAGGTTCGAAGCGGCGCACGCCCGCAGCCGCGCTCTGCCCGCTGCCCTGACTGCCGTTTTTTTCTCCGCGCGGGTCTGTCGGCGGCACGGCGAACAGGTCAAGGCTGTCATTGTCGTGATCCATAGCTTTACTCACCCTCTCATCAAAAATCAGGTCCGCTCTCTTAACATCTTAATCTCTTAACGTTTAGTCGAGCCAAAGCCGCCCGTGCGCGCTTCGCCCTCGCCTGCCGCATCGCCGTCGACGGTCAGATACTTCATGAAGATGCCCTGCGCGATGCGTTCGCCGCTCTCAATCGTCACAGTCTCCCTGCCGCGGTTCCAGAGTGCGATGAAGATATGGCCTTCATTGTCTTCATTATTATAGTAGTCCGCATCGATGATGCCGACGTTGTTGACGAGCATCAGACCGCGCTTAACGGCCATGCTCGAGCGGATATGGATGGTCAGTACCTCATCGTCCTGCATGTACGCCTTGAGCCCCGTCGGCACCATGGCCGTGCCGCCCGGCGCCACGACGACCGTGCGCGCCGCCTGCAGGTCATAGCCGGCGCTTTTGCCCGTCTTGCGCTGCGGCAGCGTCACGCCGCGTCCCTGATAGCCCGATACAATCTCAAAACCTCTGGTCTTCATAAAATTTTTCTCCTTCTCCTAGGCGGCCCTGTACTTTGGCCGTACGATAAAAGGTCCTTCCCGCCAGCAGCAGAAGGACCTTTGCAATCAGCCTGTATCAGCTTGATTTATTCATTCTCGTTTTTCTTTTCCGCGTGTTCCGCATGCTCACCAGCGAACGGTCCGGCAATCGGATGCATCGGCGTCACCGTCGAGATGGCGTGCTTGTAGACCATCTGCTGCTTGCCCATGGAATCGAGTACAACAGTAAAATTATCAAAACCGCGCACATTGCCTTTAATCTGGAAACCGTTGACCAGATGGATTGTGACGGGAACATTTTCTTTGCGGACCTGATTCAGAAAACTGTCCTGCAGATTGATGCTCTTGTTTGGCATGGAATTCCACCTTTCTAAAAATCCGTGTTCAACTCTCTTTAATAGATTTCGCCTATTTTTGCAAAAATCCTTCTATGTCCTGCAAAATCGTTTGCAAAAGTTCATATTCGGTCAGCTGCGCCGGCTCGTACCAGTGGATGTACGGCATCTTGCGATACCATGTGAGCTGCCGCTTGGCAAAATGGCGCGTGCCCTTCTTGATGTCGTCGATGGCCTGTTCGCGCGTGATTTCCCCAAGAATATACGCTGCCGTCTCCTTGTAGCCGATGCCTTTCATGGCCGGCATCTCACGCGTGACGCCGCTCGCAAGCAAATGGCGGACTTCATCTTCAAGACCGGCCGCAAACATCAGGTCGACACGCTTATTGATGCGCTCATAGAGGGCCTGCCGCTCCCAGCGCAGGCCGATGACGAATGCATCGTAAAAAAGATGTGCCTGCAGGTCCTGCGCAGTTTCGTCAAACGATTTTGCGCGCGAGATGGTCTCGCCAAAACGCGCAACCTCGAGCGCGCGGATGACGCGGCGCAGATTTTTCGCATCGACCGTCGCCGCAGCCTTGGGGTCCTCGCGTTCGAGCAAAGCAAAGACAGCTTCCGCGCCGTCTTTTTCTGCGAGCGCCTTCATCTCCTGACGGAACGATTCGTGTCCGCCCGTCTCGTTGAACTGATAGCTCTCAAGCAAAGCCTTGATGTAAAGCCCCGTGCCGCCCGCAAGAATCGGAATTCTTCCCTGCGCGTTAAGCGCATGGATGATGCTTTGCGCCTGCTGCTGAAAAATCGGCACACTGTACGTCTCTTCAGGCGCGCAGATGTCGATGAGATGATGCCCCACGCCCTGACGCTCCGCCATCGTCGGCTTGGCCGAGCCGATGTCAAAGCCCTTGTAGACAAGCATCGAATCGCCCGAGATGATTTCCGTCCCGAGGGCCTTGGCGAGCTCGACGGACAGCGCCGTCTTGCCCGAGGCCGTCGGCCCGAGAATGACGATGAGTTTTTCCCTTTGGGCTGAAGGATTTGCCTGTCCGCTCATTTCATCTCCAGACTCTGGCCCGGCTCGACGATATGGACCTCGGCGCGCGACATCGCCTCGGTGATTTCCTTATAATGGCGCACATCCTGATTGATGATGGGCCACGTGTTGTAATGAATCGGGATGACATGGCGCGCATTTAAAAGCTGTGCCGCCATGGCCGCATCCTCGAGGCCCATCGTGTAGTTGTCGCCAATCGGCAGCAGCGCGTAGTCGAGCTGGTCCTTATGGCCGATGAGCTGCATATCGCTGAACAGCGCCGTATCACCGGCAAAATAGACGACCTTGCCGCCCATGTAGACGACAAAACCGCAGGCGATGCCGCCCGCAACGCCGGAGCTGTGCTGTGCCAGCGTCATGCGGACCTTGCCGAACGGTAGCGTCAGCGAACCGCCGAGATTCATCGGGTGCTGCTTGAGCCCCGGCACGCGCTGCTCGCAGATGGCCAGCACCTCAGGAATGGCCACGAGCTCCGCTCCGGTGTGCGCCGCAATCTCCGGCGCATCACCGAGATGGTCGCCATGCGCGTGGCTGATGAGGATGTAATCGCAGTCGACATCCTCTGCCTTAATGGCCGCCCTCGGATTGCCCGTAAGGAACGGGTCGAACAATACTTTGTACTTCCCATCGTCCAGCAGAAAAGCCGAATGGCCGTAATACGTGAAGTTAAGCATAGCCCTGACTCCTTTCAATTTCATTATTTTTTGATTTTTCATCATCTTGCCCGCCGCCTGCGGGCGTGTTATGCTATGAGTATCATTATAGCATACAAATTTACTGAAATCGAGGTCTGCCTCATGAATACGAAAAATGCATCTTATTTTCAGCTGCCCGAGCTAACCATCCGCAGCGAAAACCTAGGGTTTGTTCCGCTGCTCAATAAAAGCTGTCTGCTCGTCATCGGCGGCCGCGCGCCCAAGGCCGACTGGCTGCAGAAAACGGCTGAGGGCCATGCCCTCTGGGCCGTCGACCACGGGCTCGATGCCTGCCTCGCGGCAAAACTGCGTCCGGCAAAGCTCATCGGCGACGGCGACAGCGCGCAGCCAAAAGCCTGGCAGTGGGCTGAGGAGCAGGACATCCCCATCGAGAAATTCCCTGTCGAGAAAGACGATACGGACACCCAGCTCGCGCTGAAACTCGCGCATAACGCCGGCTTTCCCGCAGCATTTGTCACGGGGGCCTTTGGCGGCCGCTTCGACCACGCGCTCAGCACGGTCATGAGCTGTGCCTTTGCGCCGCTGCCCTGCCTGCTGGCCGACGAGCGCGAGACGCTGCTCTTCGTCCACGCGGGCGAAACGCTGTCCGTCACCGTCAAAAAACAGCCCAAGGCCATCTCCCTGCTGCCCCTGACGGGCCGTTGTGAAGGCGTGACGCTAGAGGGTACACACTGGCCGCTTCATGAGGCCGTGCTCACACAGCGGAGCATGCGCGCGGTCAGCAACGTGCTGGAGTCAGGCCATGGTATCCTGACGCTTTCAATAAAAACAGGCCTGCTCGGCCTCTACTTTGTCTGGCACGAATAACCTCCCTGCAGCTGAGACAGACGTCAGGCAAAATGACGCTGGCGCACCGCCTCGTAAAGCACGACAGCTGCCGAGATGCCAACGTTCAGGGACTCGGCTTTGCCGTACATCGGGATGTAGACCTTCTGCGCACGCTGCAAAAGTTCCTGCGAGACGCCATTGCCCTCGTTGCCAAAGACAATCATAGAGGCCTTCGTGAAGTCGACTTCAAAATGCGGCTTGGCCGTCTCGTCAAGCGCTGTGGCCAAGAGCTGACAGCCCTGCGTCTCGGCAAAGGCGGCAAGCTCCGAGGCCGTAACGCCCGTCACGATGGGCAGATGGAAAAGCGAGCCCATCGTCGCGCGCACGGTCTTATCGCTGAAGACATCGACCGACCCCTTCGTCAGGATGACGCCGTCGGCATGAACCGCATCGGCCGTGCGGATAATCGTGCCGGCGTTGCCGGGGTCCTGCACACCGTCAAGCACGACATAAAGAGCTTCCTGCCATTTTTTCGCCGCGAGCTCCTGCAAGCTCGTCTCCTGCTGCTCCGCCGCGAGGAAGATGCCCTGCGGCGTGTCCGTCGCCGCGACTTTTTTCGCAAGCGCAGCGCTCACCTCATAGACGGGACATTTTTCCTGCAGCACGGCCAAAAGCTTCCGGCCGCGCTCTTTTTCCGCGAGCTCCGCCGTATAGAGCGCAAAGCGCAGCGCCCAGTTCGACGCTGCGGCCATTTCCGCGAGGCGCAGCCCCTCCACGCGGAACAGTCCCTCCTTCGTGCGGTGCTTGCGCGATGTCAGACTCTGCATGAGCTTGATTTTTTTGTTTGCGGCGCTGTCGATGACCTCCGGCATAAAAATCCCTCCTTGACCTAAACAAATAAAATAAATATAAGAAAAGCCCGGCGGGCAGCACGATTGTGCGCCTGTCGGGCTTTTGGCATCAGCAAAGATGAATCTTACTGGTTCTCTTTGGCAACAGCAACGAGCTGAGCAAATGCCTTCTCATCGGAGATAGCGAGGTCAGCCAGCATCTTGCGGTTGACTTCAACGCCAGCCTTCGTCAGGCCGTTGATGAGTTTGCTGTAGGAGATTCCGTTCGTACGTGCAGCAGCATTGATACGAGCGATCCAAAGACGACGGAAGTTGCCCTTCTTTGCACGGCGGTCACGGCGTGCATAGTAGAGAGCCTTCATGACGGTCTCGTTAGCTTTCTTGAACTGTTTGCTCTTGGAACCTTTGTAGCCCTTTGCGAGCTTCAGGATTTTCTTATGACGTCTATGTGCAGTCACGCCGACTTTAACTCTTGGCATGTTTTTATCCTCCTAAATATATCAATCTTTCCCGACAAACGATTAAGCGTTCGGGAGCATCGTCTTTACGCGATTGAAATCAGCGCCAGCAACGAGCGTTGCTTTACGCAGATTGCGTTTACGTTTCGGAGACTTCTTCTCCAGGATGTGGCTCTTGAAAGCCTTGTTGCGTTTGAATTCACCGCTGCCCGTTACAGTAAAGCGTTTTGCGGCAGCTCTGCGAGTCTTAATTTTCGGCATTGCTATTTCCTCCCATAGTCTTTGTCTTCTGCGGCTTCTTTTTCGATGATTTAGCGACTTTTGGTGCGACGATCATCGTCATATTCTTCCCCTCAAGTTTGGCGTTGCGCTCGATGGAGACGGCATCTCCAAGGGCTGCAGCCACACGCGAGAGAACTTCCTTGCCGAGCTCCGGATGCGAAAGCTCGCGGCCGCGGAACATGATCGTGACCTTGACCTTGTTTCCTTCCTCGACAAAGCGAAGTGCGTTCTTCAGCTTGACATCGAAGTCATGCTGCTCAATGTTCGGGCGAAGTTTAACCTCTTTGATGTTGATGACTTTCTGCTTCTTCTTGGCTTCCTTCTCCCGTTTCTGCTGTTCATAGCGGTACTTACCAAAATCCATGATACGGCAGACCGGTGGCTTGGCCTTCGGCGCAACCTCGACGAGGTCGAGATGCTGTTCCTCAGCCATGCGCAGTGCTTCACGCGTCGGCATGATGCCGAGCTGCTCACCCGTCGCGCTCGTCACGCGGACTTCGCGGATGTGGATCTGTTCGTTGATTCTTAACGATTCCCTGCTAATAGTGGAAACACCTCCTAATTAAAAACGTGACAAACCTGATAAACAAAATAAAAGAGGCGGCACAAGGCCACCTCTCAAAACATTTCATGCTATGAACCCAAGTGACTGTTCATCATCAGGTGAGAAGCGGTGGCTTCTTCTTGTTGCGTACTTGAATAGTTTAACATAGCCCAAAGGCCATGTCAACACTATTTTTCAAGCCATCAATATTTCTTGGCTTTCGTGGCAATCTGATCCTGCAGATAAGCGATGAAGTCCTCGACTTTCATCGTCTCGCTCTTCTGCTCGCCGTACTTGCGGACAGCGACCGTGCCGTTTTCCATCTCCTGGTCGCCGACAACGAGCGAATACGGCGTCTTGAGCATCTGGCTCTCGCGGATCTTCTTACCGATTTTCTCGCTGCGGTCATCGACTTCAATGCGCAGGCCGAGGTCGAACATCTTCTTGCGGAGCTCATGCGCGTAGTCAGCCTGCTTGTCCGTAATCGGCAGGATACGTGCCTGTACAGGAGCAAGCCAGGTCGGGAAAGCGCCGGCGTAGTTCTCGATGAGGATGCCGATGAAGCGTTCGATGGAACCGTAAACAACGCGGTGCAGCATGACCGTGCGGTGTTTCTCGCCGTCTTCGCCGACATACGTGAGGTCGAATTTCTCCGGCATCAGCATATCGAGCTGAATCGTACCGCACTGCCACGTACGGCCAATCGAATCCTTGAGGTGGAAGTCGATTTTCGGACCGTAGAACGCGCCGTCGCCTTCGTTGACGACGTACTTGAGGCCGCGGTGCTCCAGGGCGTTGCGCAGGGCTGCCGTGGATTTCTCCCAGATTTCGTCGCTGCCCATCGAATCATCCGGACGCGTCGAGAGCTCGGCGACGTACGTCAGGCCGAACGTGTTGTAAACTTCATCGAAGAGGTCAATCGTGTGCTGAATTTCTTCCTCAATCTGGTCCGGCGTTACGAAGAGATGTGCATCATCCTGCGTGAAGTTGCGGACGCGGAACAGGCCGTGGAGCTCGCCGGATTTCTCATGACGATGAACGAGGCCGAGCTCGCCGAGACGCAGCGGCAGGTCGCGGTAGCTGTGCTGCTTGGAGTTGTAGACGAGCATGCCGCCTGGGCAGTTCATCGGCTTGATGGCATAATCTTCACCGTCAATCTTCGTGAAGTACATGTTCTCTTTATAGTGGTCCCAATGACCCGAAGTCTCCCAGAGCTTGCGGTTGAGGATCATCGGCGTCTTGATTTCCTGATAGCCGTAGCGGCGATGAACTTCACGCCAGTAGTTGATGAGTTCGTTGCGGATGACCATGCCGTTCGGATGGAAGAACGGGAAGCCCGGGCCTTCTTCATGCAGGCTGAAGAGGTCGAGCTGCTTGCCGAGTTTGCGGTGGTCGCGCTTCTTGGCTTCTTCGAGCATGTGCAGATAAGCATCGAGGTCCGCCTGTTTCTCAAAGGCCGTGCCGTAGATGCGCTGCAGCATCTTGTTGTGCTCGTCGCCGCGCCAGTAAGCACCGGCGATGCTCATGAGCTTCAGAGCCTTGACCTTGCCCGTCGAAACGACGTGCGGGCCGGCGCAGAGGTCCGTGAACTCCCCCTGCGTGTACATCGTGATTTTCTCGCCTTCCGGCAGGTCGTTGATGAGCTCGACCTTGTACGTCTCGCCCTTCTCCTCGAAGAACTTCAGGGCCTCTTCGCGGCTGACTTCCTTACGCTCGAGCTTGAGGTTCTCTTTGACGATTTTCTTCATTTCTTTTTCGATGTCGGCGAGGTCTGCTTCCGTCAGCTGACGGTCGATATCGAAGTCATAGTAGAAGCCGTTGTCGATGGCCGGTCCGATGGCCAGACGAACGTTGTTGTCCTTGTAGAGGCGTTTAACAGCCTGGGCAAGGATGTGCGAAGCCGTGTGGCGCAGTGCCCAGCGGCCGTCCGCATCATCAAACGTCAGAAACTCTACCTTGCAGTCTTTATCGAGAACGGTCGTGAGGTCTTTCGTCTCACCGTCTACCTTAGCAGCCAGGACCTTCTTGGCAAGGCTATTGCTTACCTGTTTCACAAAATCCTGAATGCTGATGCCGGCCTCAGCCTCGCGTACAGCACCGTCTTTCATGGTGATTTTCAACATAAAATATGCCCTCCTTGATAAATCAAAAAAGCTCCGTCCCGATAGAGGGACGAAGCTTAGCATCGTGGTTCCACCCTGATTGCCATTCCCTATATAATAGAAGGAAACAGCCACTCAGCATTTGTTAACGGAGAATGTACTCCGACAGAGCTTACGCAAACTTCATCTTCAGCCCTGCGGCTTGGAAGGGGTAACTCCGGCGCTCACCTAGGATGCTTCCAGCAAATGCATCCCTCTCTTGAAGCAGCGTCCCCGCGGTCATGTCTTCCGCATCGCCTTTGCTTTGTTCGATGGCTTTATTATATGAGCCTCACATACGCTTGTCAACCCTTAATGGATTTATTTTTCCATAACTTGACGAAGTTTCAGCATCTGGTAAAATAAAGAGAACGAATAAGAACAATCACTGCCCATCATGCGCATACATGAATAGAAAGGAATATCCTCATGAACATTACGACCATCCTCTACTTCGTTGTCAACGTCGTCTTCTTCCTCGCGTTCCTCATCCTGCTCGAAGTCATCTGGGGCAACACGAAAATCGCGTGGCAGGAAAAGAACTACAAAAACCTCGTCCTCTACCCCGTTGGCGGCACCGTCATCTTCGTCGTCCTCGCCAAGCTCAGCGGCCTCGCGCACGACTTCTTCGTCGGATGATACCGCAGCCGCTTATTTTCTGAGAAAAAAGACCGCACGGCTATAGACCTGCGGTCTTTTTTTATGCATGCAGGGCTTCCTTAGCCCAGGCGACGGCTTCCAGGTCGGCGGGCAGCCAGTTGACGGTGTCGAATTCATCGGGATGAAGCCACTTCGCGCGGTCGTGGACCGTCAGGGTAATGTGGCGGTCAAGCAGTCGGCAGAGATAGCAGTCCATCGTCAGATGAAAGTTTGGATAATCGTATGCGACCGTGCCGAGCAGGCGGTCGACAGCAATCTCGGCCTTGAGTTCTTCCCGAATCTCACGGTGAATGGCCTCTTCCCCGCTTTCGCCCGGTTCGAGCTTTCCGCCGGGGAATTCATAGCCGCCCGCAAATTCACCATAATTACGTCTTGTCGCCAGCACCCTCGTGCCATCCGTAATGACCGCTGCTGCCACATGAATCTGTTTCATCAATGCCATCCTTTCTATGTCCTGTTCTATGCAAAGGTCAAGCTTCTTTGCTCGTAATGTAGTCGTAAAGGTCCTCGCGCACCGCCGTATCGAGCTGCCAGAAGAGTTCCACGGCCGTATCGCCGGAATCCATTTTGATGGGCTCAGCGTGATAATTCGTCATGCGGCCCAGATAGTAAAAACTCTTGGCTTCTTTGTCGTCTTTGTTTTTCCGCACAAAGAGGTCAATCGGCAGCCCCTCGTCCTCAGCCTGACAGAAACGCCGAACGTCTTCGGAATCCATATTCCGCTTGCTCTTGGAAATCGAAATGAGCTGACTGCTGTTTAAGAAGCGGTCGTGGTAATTAATGGAATCCTGCACATCCGCGGCTTTATCGTAGTTGATGAAAACGGGATAAGTCCGGCTTTCCTCGTCGTATTTATATCCGCCGATATTGAGCGGCACAAGGGCGTGGCTCCAGTCCATGATGCGGCAGACGTCCTCGTAATCGTATTTTTGATAGAGCTGGAAGCCGCTGTCCTTGTAGGGATTGCTGTAGTTCTCCTGATAGCGGCGCAGGCCGAAACAGACGAGCTCCTCCACCTGACTCCGAAATTCCTCATCCTGCAGCTGCGCGTGAAAGACAGCGGACACCGTATAGTCCTTTCCGCATGGTTCAATAAAAACGCAGTCCTGAAAGGTTTTGCGGGATGCCCCTGTGGCAAAATTTCCCGTCATGATGTGGATGAGATTTTGCCGCGTATTGCGCTTAAAGGCAATTTCGTAAGGACGCAGTGCCAGACGCTGCTCCAGCACCGAGAAAATATGCTTTTCCTCGGGATGCTGCAGGATGATGTCGAGTATAAGCAGTTCATGCGGACGTTTGCCCTCGGCAAATTCCTTGGAGATATACTGCAGGAATTTTTCGGCCAAGGCATTAAACGTGATGTGGTAGTCCGGCTCGTATTTCTTAAGGAAGGCATGGTACGAACCGAGGCGGTTCGAGCGAAATACGCAGGTGATGTCCATTTCACCAAAGCGGTCAAAATCGTCGAGCTTGGGAATGCGGCCCAATTTATAGCGCAGGCGGAAATAATTGTCTTTAATCAGCTGAATTGCTGCGAGGTTCGACTGGTCAATCGACTGAAAAATCTGCTCGCGAGAAACCGCGTCGAAATGAATCGTCGAGGCTCCCGGAATCATGCGCTCGCCCTCGAGCAAAAAATGGCGGATATTGTCCTTATTATAGCTGCGGTCGCCCGAAAGCGCGATGGGAATGAGATAATTCTTGTCGCTGTAATTGCCGATAAAATCGAGGACAATGACGTATTCCTTCCCTTCTGCCTTGCGCAGGCCGCGGCCGAGCTGCTGGATAAAGACAATCGGGCTCTGCGTCGGGCGCAGCATAATGACTTGATTGATTTCTGGGATATCGACGCCCTCATTGAAGATATCAACCGTCAAGATATAATCGAGGGGATTGGCGATAGTATCCCCAACCAGACGGGTCACGGCCGCTTCTCGCTCTGCCTGTGAATTTTTGCCGGAGAGACTCAGCGTGTGCAGGCCGTGCTCATTGAGCTTTTGCGACAGCATCTCCGCTTCCCGATTCGTACTGCAGAAAATCAAGCCCTTGACACGCGTGCCACTGAAGCCGTAAAATTCAGCCTCACGGATGATATGCTCGACGCGGCTCTCCCCCGTGAGCTTCTGCAGCAGGCGTTCGTCATGCACCTCGTCCGCCGAATACGTCCGCCCGCCCAAGCTGATATCGTGAATGCCAAAATAGTGGAACGGGCAGAGCAGATTCTCGGTCAGAGCCTGCTGCAGGCGGATTTCATAGGCAATATTGTGGTCGAACAGCTCGTAAATATCAAAACCATCTGTCCGGTCCGGACTGGCCGTCATGCCCAGGCAAAACGCCGGCGTGAAGTAGTCGAGCAGTTTTTGATACGAGGCCGCACCGGCACGGTGCACCTCATCGACGATTATCAAATCAAAATCGTTTGGTGAAAATGAATGCAGCACATCCTCGCGTGAAATGGTCTGGATGGTCGCAAAAAGATACTGCGCGTCTATGTCCTTTGCCGTACCGGACAGCAGGCCCGCGTCGATGTTCGCGCCGAGCACGCGCCGGTAGCTTCTGAGGGCCTGCTTGGCAATCTGCTCGCGGTGCACGACAAAGAGCATGCGCCGCGGCTGGAAATCACGCGCGGCAAAGGCCGAGGCATAGGTCTTGCCCGTGCCCGTCGCCGAAATCAGCAGGGCTCTGCGGGCGTGAAGATGACGCAGGGAACGGAGGCTCTCGATAAACTCCTCCTGCATGAGATTCGGGTGCAGGGCCGAAGCTGTTCCCGTCGCTGTCACTTTATAGGCATATTCCGCCGCCAACGGCATGGCTGCGTTCGGCAGCGGATAATACTGTGCCTGTTTTACCGGCATATGGTCACGCTGGTAAACTTTTTGGTAGTCATCGTAAAAACGGGCAAAAGGAAGCGTATGCTTTTCGTCCGACCAGAGATGTGCAAAGCGCGTAAGCATGCTCTGCGTATATTCGCCATCATGCAGGGAAATGAGCTTTGTGTTCCATTCTTCATTCTGCGTCAGGGCTGCTGCTGTGAGGTTGGAGCTGCCCACAATCATGCGGTAGACATCGCCGCGGCGGAAGATATAGCCCTTGGTATGAAAGCCGGCATTCTGTTCGGCCCAATACATACGCAGTTCGATATTCGCAAAGGACTGAAGCTTCTTTAACGCCTTGGGGTCGCTGAAGTTTAAGTAATTCGTCGTCAAAATACGGCCGGGGATGCCCCGCTCTTCGAGCTCACGCAAAATGCCGAGCAGCGGGGTGATGCCGCCCATCGTAATAAAGGCCACGCTGATGCAGAAAGACTCGCAGTGCTCTAATTCACGCTCGAGTGCCGACAGGACCTTCTGGCCCTTATGGTAGTCATTGTACACAAACTGAGGGCGATATTCTGCTGTCGAATTCGCCCTCGCGTTTAGAAAGGCAGTCTTTTGTCCCTGCAAAAGCCTGTCGTATATTTCGTCCATGTTCCCGCCTCTTTTTCTCACCAACGTCTGCAAACAATATTAGTATACCATGCAGGCAGCTGCAGCGCTATGATTTTGCGGGAAACCGTTTTTCTGTAGTTTATCTTCTGCGCTCGATGGCCTGATTGACTTTGACGCCGAGGAAGGCAGCCATGAGGCATTTGATGATGTCGCCGGGGATATAAGGCAGGACGGCCATGACGATGGCAGCCTTGAGGCCGATGTCCATGACGAGCAGCATGGAGATGAGGCCGCCGACATAAGTCAGCGGGATGCCGACGATGATATCGACGAGGGCGTAGCGCTTAAAGCTCGGCCTATCCCCTTTAAGCGCGCTGATAATCGGGTAGACAACGAGCCACGCAATGATGTAGCCGCCCGTCGGGCCGACGAGACGGCCGACGCCCGCAGTGCCGCCGACGAAGACGGGCAGGCCGATGCAGCCGAGCAGCACGTAGGTCAGGAGCGCAAGGAACGTCTGCTTCGGCGGCAGCACGAACGCCGTGACGCCGAGTGCGAGCGTCAAAGCCGTGACCATGCCCGGCGTAAAAGGCAGCGGAAATGAGATATACGCCGTCACGCCGCAGAACGCCACGCAAAGAGCCATTTTTGTCAAATCCTGTACGGAAAATGCTTTTGTGTTCATGATAAATCCCCTTCTTCATTTCTCCGGCACGAAGACTTCCCTCTTTCCCAAAGTCTTCCGTGCCTTACATATGTTCTTATTATAGGCCAGCCTGCTTTTATCGTCAACGTACAGTGATATATCAGTTAACATAAGCAACAACAAACAGCCCCATACCGCATGAAGTATACGGTATGGGGCTGTCTTTATCGTATCTGAGACAATCAGATCATGTTCTTGACATAGGAGTCATAGAGAGCTTTGAGCTCTTCGACTTTGTCGTACATCTCAACCTGCAGGCCGGATGCCGTCGCATAGTCGCCGTCGTTGAGAGCGTTGATGAGCAGCGTGAAGAGGCTCTTCTCATCGATGCTGTCCTTAGCGAGGTAGCTGCGGATGCCGTTAATCTTGTTCCAGTTGTAGGAATCGAGGTCCGTGACGAAGTCCGTCTTGACTTCCTTAGCACTGCGGACGATGTCGCGGTTCTCTGGAATGATGCGGGCAATGAGCTCGGTCTTCCAGCGCGTCAGGGCGCCAGCGCGGAATGCTTCGATAATCTGGTCACGCAGAGCGCCGCCAGCCGTGATGACAGCGAGCTTAGCCGGATAGTTCTCGAAGTTCTGCATGTTCTCCCAAACCGTAGCCGGCGGAGCACC
>OIYH01000481.1_pt1 | contig 30316 bp, 24 predicted proteins | sample 1587911 | NCBI WGS metagenome assembly OIYH01 (sample SAMN03283252) | human gut metagenome | biome: human-associated habitat; material: feces | host: Homo sapiens | place: USA | collected 2013
GCCGGTGGGGAAATGCTCCCCGCCTCAAAGACAAATCTCTATTTGCTATGATAGCACAGTTCCCCGCCTCTGTCTACCCATAAGAGAGCTGCTTGACAGATGACGGGGAACTCATAAATTTATTTGTGGCTTTTTACACTGCCATCAGGCGCTTTTTTTCGGCAGGATGGCATGGCCGCCCGCGCAGTGGCCGCTGCAGGCCGCACAGTTGCCGCCGCAGCAGTCCTCGCGTCCCATGCGGAAATTGCGATAGACATGACGCAGGGCGTAATAGAGCCCCACCGTGATGATTGCCCCTACGATAAAGGTTGCCATAAAAATCCCTCCTAACGAAATCATTATATCATATTTCTTTCAAACGAGCTGTGACTTATTCGAAGCCCAGCAGGCGGCCGATCTGGTAGACGAGCAGCGAAACAAACCAGGCGATGGCGAACATGTAGATGGCCGAGAAGGCAACCCACTTCCAGCCGCCGGCTTCTTTCTTAATCGTACCAAGGGCCGTGACGCACGGCGTGTAGAGCTGCGAGAAAACCATGAAGGCGAAGGCCGAAAGGCTCGTGAAGGCCGTAGCCATGCCCGTCTGCATCATCGTCGTAGCCGTATCGGCAGCATCCTCTGCCTCCGTTGAAACATCGCCGGCGCCATAGAGGATACCAATCGTAGCAACAACCGTCTCTTTGGCCATGATGCCGGAGAGGACAGCTGCACCGGCCTCCCAGGTGTTGAAGCCCTGGAAGACGAAGAGGTTCGACATCCAGCTGCCGACCATGGCGAGGATGGAGTCTTCAATCTCGCACGGACCGCTGAAGTTGTAGTTGGACATAACCCAAAGCAGAACGGATGCGGCAAAGATAATCGTACCGGCTTTGACAAGGTAGCCTTTGCCCTTATCCCAGGTCTCAAGCAGAACCGTCTTCATATCCGGCACGCGGTACGGCGGCAGCTCGAGCAGGAACGTCGAGCCCTTGTCCTTGAAAATCGTGGAGCCGAGACCCTTGGCTACGACAATGGCCATGACCATGCCGATGACGTACATCGCGAAGACGACGTTGGCAGCATTATCCGGGAAGAACATTGCGGCAAACAGTGCCATGATTGGCAGCTTAGCACCGCAGGTCAAGAACGGCGTGACGAGGATGGAAATCATGCGGTCCTTCTCGGAATCGAGGGCGCGCGCCCCCATGATGGCCGGAACACCGCAGCCAAAGCCCATCATCAGCGGCATAACGCCTTTGCCCGTCAGGCCGCAGCGGCGCATGATGGGGTCCATGATAAAGGCGATGCGGGCCATGTAGCCCGTGCCGTCGAGGAACGACAGGCAGAAGAACAGGACGAAAATCAGCGGTACGAACGTCAGGACAGCGCCGACACCGGAGATGATGCCGTCGCAAACGAGCGAGACCATCCAGTCGGCAACACCGGCATCCGTGAGGAAGTCCGTCATGAAATCAACAAAGTCCGTGTTGATGGCATCGTCGAGGAAATCAGCGATTGGCTGGCCAATCCACGTAAACGTAATCTGGAAGACCGCGTAAAGAATCAGGAGGAAAATCGGCAGGGCGAGGAAGCCGTTCGCGAGATAATGGTCGATTTTCTCGGATCTCGACTGGCCGACATTGCCCATGTCGACGGCCTGCGCCATGATTTTGTCAATCAGGGCGTAGCGGGCCTCGATGATGGCCTCGTCTTTTTCACTCTCCGACTTGCTGCTGGCCTTGATGGCGTTGACTTTATCGATGTGCGCCTGCACCTGCGGGCTCACATGATAGTTGGCCATGACCGTGCTCGTGAAGACCTCAAGGAGCTTCTTCGTGCTCTTGCTGCTGCGGCCGACGGTTTCAACAACCGGCATGCCGATGGCTTCTTCGAGCTTCTTCGTATCGATCTTGATGCCGCGGCGCTTGGCGTCATCCTGCATGTTGAGGTCAATCAGAAGAGGAATCCCCTGCTCCAGAAGCTGTACCGTCAAAAAGAGGTTGCGTTCGATATTGGAGCTGTCGACGACGTCCATGACGAGGTCGAGCTTGTTGTTCATGAGATAATCAATGACGATTTTCTCTTCCGGACTGCGCGCGTTGACACTGTACGTGCCCGGCAGGTCGACAATCGAAATCGCACGGTCTTTATGACGCGTGTAGCCGACTTTCTTATCGACCGTGACGCCCGGCCAGTTGCCGATTTTCTGGCGTGCGCCCGTGAGTTCATTGAAAATAGTGGATTTACCGGTATTCGGATTGCCGGTCAATGCTACTGCTAATGTTGACATAAGTGAAAAATACGTCTCCTTTCGCTGCTTCCCGCTCCCGATGAATTTGAGGAGCCAAGCCTTGCTGCTTTGTACCGTTGATCCAGGGGTCAGCCGACCTGCTGAACTTCGATGTTTTCTGCATCCGCCTTGCGCAGGGCAAGGTTGTACGAACGAACGCCGATGGCGATAGGATCGCCGAGCGGAGCCGAACGCAGGACCTTGACTTTCGTGCCCGGAATCAGGCCCATGGTCATCATGCGCTGCTTCAGATCCGATTCATTGATCTTGACAATCTTCAGCGTCATGCCGGTTTTGCCGTCTTTCAGTGTCAAAACAAACGCCTCCCAAATAAAATATGATAATGAGATTATTTCTTATGTGAATATGATAGCCTATATCATTCTCGTCTGTCAAGGCGGATTGACGTCATTTGAAAAAAATTTTCATTTCCATAACATAAGGAAATCGTATCAATGCGCAGCACGATAAACTATTGTCTTTTTCGTTATTGTTGTCAGGATCATACACATCATGCAGAGAAATATCCCCCCTAACAACAAAAAAGCAGGCCGCTGTCATCGGACAGCCGTCTGCTTCTTTTTTTTATCTCAGGTTAAATCACCTGACACCAGCCTATCATTTTATGGATTTGACCAGGTCTACGGGCAAAATGACGGTTCTGCCCTTTTCATCGGTAAAACGGTCGGCCCTGACGCCAAAGACATCGGCCAGAAGTTCCGGCGAAATGACTTTGGCAGGGACTCCGCGGCAGACGATATGACGGCCTGCGAGCACGGCGGCCTCGTCGGCATACTGCAGGGCATGATTGATGTCGTGCAGCACCATGATGATGGTCATGCCGTACTCGCGGTTGAGTCTTTCGATAATCTGCATGACTTCGAGCTGATGCGCAATGTCAAGATACGTCGTCGGCTCGTCGAGCAGCAGAATCTTTGGCTGCTGCGCGAGCGTCATCGCGAGGAACGCGCGCTGGCGTTCGCCGCCCGAAAGCGACGATACCTGTCTTGCCTGCAGCTCCGTCACCTTCGTGACCTGCATGGCCCAGTCGATGGCCTCGCGGTCAAGCCGCGGACTGCCCGCCTGAAAATACGAATGGTACGGGAAGCGTCCATAGCCGACGAGGCGGCGCACCGTCGTGTCGGGCGGCGCCGTCACGCCCTGAGGCAGCACGGCCAGTTTCTGCGCAAGTTCGCGCCGGCCAAACGCGTGAATATCCCTGCCATCGAGCAGGATACGACCGTTTGAGGGCCGCGCCAGGCCGGCCAAAAGCCGCAGCAGCGTGGATTTGCCCGCGCCGTTGGGCCCGATGACGGCCGTGCGCCGCCCTTCGGCAAATGTCAGGGACAGGTCCTTGAGGATAGTTTTGCCGCCAATGGTGTAGGAAACGTGATTTGCCTCTAATCTCATAGCTGCCTCCGCAACAGGAACAGGAAAAACGGCGCACCGAGGGCCGCCATGAGGATGCCGACGGGCAGCTCGACCGGCGCAAAAGCCACGCGCGCCACGGTGTCGCTGTACATGAGCACGGCCGCGCCGAGGATGGCCGAGGCCGGCAGCAGCACGCGGTGGTCGGAGCCGACGATGAGCCTTGCCATATGCGGCACAATGAGGCCGACAAAGCCAAGAAGTCCCACGACCGACACGGCACTGGCCGCTAAAAGCGCGGCCACAGCGGTCAGCAGCAGTCTTGTTAGCTCCACGCGCAGGCCGAGGCTCTTCGCCATCTCATCGCCGAGCTGCAGAATGTTCAGCTGACGCGCCGACAGCAGGGCTAAAATTCCGCCCACGAGCGTATAAGGCCAGAGCATGGCCACATGCGGCCAGCTGCGCGCCGAAAGCCCGCCGACCATCCACATGAGAGCGCTGTGCACGCGGTCGCTGTAGAGAATCATCAGGGCGGAGATGCCCGCGCCGAGAAATGCCGAGACCGCGACGCCCGCCAAAATAATGCGGATGGGCTGGATGCCGTTTTTCCACGCAAGGATATAAATGAGCATGGCCGCCCCCATCGCACCGAGAAACGCCGCCGGCGTGATGAGTGCGCTGTGCTCAGGAAACAGCAGCATGACGATGATGCCCATGAGCCCCGCGCCCGACGAAATGCCGATGATATGCGGGTCCGCTAAAGGATTCTTCATGATAGCCTGCAGGATGGCTCCCGACAGCGCGAGGTCGATGCCGACAAGGGCCGCGACGAGCGTGCGCGGCAGTCGGATGTTCATGAGAATCTGGCCGTGCGTGCCAGCCCCCTCACCTGCGAGGGCCGTCAGAATCTCCGGCAGCGAAATCTTGACCGAGCCCAGCATGATGCTGATGAGCGCCCCCGACACGGCCAACGCAATGAACATCACGAAGAGCAGAATGAGGCGGCGGTTCGTACTCACTTCTTAAAGGCCTCCGGATACAGGCATTTCGCCATGGTCTCGACGGCCTCCGGATAGTGAATGCCGGGGCTCAGGAGGAACAGGTCCTGCGGCAGATAGTAGACATGGCCGTTCTTCACGGCGTCAATGGTCTGCCAGGCCGGATTTTCCTGCATCATCTTGTCCATGCCGGCCTTGGCCTCATTGATATCGCCCATGCTCGTGATGAACAGCACCTCTGGATTCTGCTCGACGAGCGTCTCCATGCTGTACGGCGCGGCATCCGGATTTTTCTCTAACGGCGTCATGCCTGCGGCGACATTGTCCCAGCCGAGCAGTTTGGCCGTACAGCCGGCGATGCTGCCGTCGAGCTGCACCGTCAGACCCTGATTCGTACTGTGGATAATGGAGACACGGTGCTTATCCTGCGGGATTTTTGCCTTGACGTCGGCAATCTGCTGGTCCATCGACGCGATGAGGTCCTCGCCTTTCTGCATCTCGCCCGTGATTTTCGCCATCGCGCGCACTTCGTCCTTGACATCCTCGTAGCTCTTCATATCGAGCACGACAGTCTTGATGCCGTTGTCCTCGAGCGTGCCCACGAGTTTTTCATTCATGCCCTTGTTGACGATGACGAGGTCCGGCTCGCATGCGAGCACTTTCTCAACGTCAATCTGATAGACCTTGCCGACGCTCGCCTTATCCTTGGCGTAGTCCGGCATTTTCGTCTTCGAGTCGGGGCGGCCGACGACGTCGCCGCCGACTTCATGCAGAGGCTCGAGGAACGAGGCCGACGTCACGACGATGCGCTCCGGCTTTTTCGGAAGCATCACGTCACGGCCGAGGGCATCGTGAATCGTGGCAAACGATTCTGCCCCGGCAGAAGAAGCTCCCTGCTCCTTCCTGTCACTGCCGCAGCCTGCCATGAGAAACAACACGAAGAGGCTGACCAGGCAGATACCTGCGATAAATTTCAAATCAAGCGATTTCCGTCTCATGATAATTTACGCCTCCTCATCGTTATCGCCCGCAGCCTGCGCGGCTTCACGGCTCCGCGTCAGGATGGTCGAGAGGTAATTGAGGCTTTCGTCCTGATGGGCTTCGAGGTCGTGCAGCACGCGCTCGCCGTCAAGGCCGGCGCGGCTGACGAGGACAGCCTGCTTCAGCATATCCTGCTCCTTGAGCAGGCTCACCACTTCGGGGAAGTTCCTGTAGACTTTCATCAGGACCACATTATCCGAGACAGCCAGCGCCTGTCGGATTTTTTCCGGTCTGGCGGTGGCTGGAATAATCGTGAGGATGTCATTGCCTTCGACAATCGGCACGCCGCTCTGGCTCGCAATCGCCGCAAACGCCGGCACGCCGGGGATGGTCTCGATTTTCACATCCTCATGCTCCAACAATCGGTAAACGTAGATATACGTACTGAAAAACATCGGGTCGCCCAGGGTCAGAAAAGCGACATTCTTCCCCTGCTGCAAAAGCGCAAGGATTTCTGCCTTATTCTTCTCCCAGGCCGCCGTGTCTTCCGCAAAGCCTTTGACCATCGGGAATACCTGATAGACAATCTCGATGTCCGGCTTCAGATAGGGCCGTGCAATCGTCAGCGCGACGCTGCCGTCTTTCTTTTCCGTCTTCGGCGCAATCAGCACATCCGCCTGACGGATGGCCTTGATGGCCTTGACGGTCAAGAGCTCCGGATCTCCCGGCCCGACGCCAATACCAAAAAAAATCCCGTTCTTCATCGCAAATATCCTCCTAACATGTCAACCATTCCTTTCTGTGACAAACCATAAAAATACGCCTGCCCATGCAGGGTCCCTTTCATCGTACGCCCTTTCGCCGAGGTCTGTCAATCGCTGCGCAAAAGTCCGCCATCGCAAAAAACTATCGGCCGTCATATTTTCTTTCTATATAAAAAGAATCCCTGCATCATGAGAGATGCGGGGATTCTTCCCTATTCTTTTGGTATCGGGCCAGTGTCAGTCCATGGCAGCAAGCTGCTGACGGGCTTTATCGAGGTAGAGCTGGCGGAAAAACGGTGATTCGCCGAGGCCCTGCGTGATGGCCGTAACGGCAAAGCCCTCCGCTTCGAAGCGCGATTTCCATGACGCAGGGCTGCTGCCTGCTAAGTCGCGCTCGACGTGCATGCCGCTCGTCAGAAGCAGCGGCGCAAGCAGGACTTCTTTCGTACCGCTCTTTTTGAGGCGCTCAAGCACCATCGAAAAGTCCGGCGTGTCCGTCGATTCGATGACGCCGACGTGGATGGGCAGGCCCTGCGCGTCGATTTCCTGCTGCAGGCGCTCGTAGACCGGATTGTGGCGGTGCGGCGAGCCGTGGCCAAGGAGCACGAGCTCCGTGCCGCGCGGCACAAAGATGCTGCGGCAGATGGCCAGAAGATTCTTCGCGTAGTCCTCGTCTTTCACGAAGACGGGCTCACCGACCGTGAGTTTCCTGAAGCGCGGCGCAAATTTCGGCACCGCGGCGAGCACTTTTTTCTCGTATTCCTCGCCCGGTGTCATATACGTCGGCTGCAGAAGCACCTCGCCGATGTTCTCCTCCGCAAGATGCGTGAGGGCCTCTTCGAGTGAATCAATAGGGAGGCCGCGTTTTTCAAGGGCCCTGCGGATAAAGACCGAGGTATAGGCCTGACGGATGACGACTTCGGGGAATTCCTTCCGGAAGTCTTCAGCTAAAGCCTCAAGGCAGAGCTTACGCGAATTGTCATGCGACGCACCGAAGCTCACGAGCACGATGGCGCGTTTCATCAGCCCTGTTCCTTCTTGACGACGTCAGCGATGGCATGGCAGATGCGGTCGAGCTGCTCCTGGTCAGGGCCTTCCGCCATGACGCGAATCAGCGGCTCCGTGCCCGAAGGACGTACGAGGATGCGGCCGTTCTCGCCGAGCTCTTTGTCGCCGGCTTCGATGGCCTTCTTGATGGCCTCGTTCGTCTCCCAGCCTTCCTTCGATGCCACTTTGACATTGACGAGCAGCTGCGGGTACGTCGTCATGAGGGCCGTGAGGTCCGAAGCCTTGCGTCCGCTGCGCTTGAGCGAGGAAAGAACCTGCAGGGCCGTAATCAGGCCGTCGCCCGTCGTGGAAAAGTCCGTGAAGATGATGTGGCCGGACTGCTCGCCGCCGATTTTGTAGCCGTTCTTGAGCATGTTCTCGAGAACGTAGCGGTCGCCGACTTTCGTGATTTCAGCGCGGCCGCCGGCCTTCTTGATGGCCTGGTGGAAGCCGATGTTGGCCATGACCGTCGTGACCACCGTATTATAAGGAAGCTTGCCTTCCTTCATCATGTCCATGGCGCACATGACGAGAATGTGGTCGCCGTCGATGACCTGACCCTTCTCGTCGACGCAGAGGCAGCGGTCCGCATCGCCGTCATGGGCGATACCGAAGTCCGCATGGTTCTCGATGACCGCTTTCTGCAGGGATTCGAGATGCGTCGAGCCGCAGCCGTCGTTGATATTCGTGCCGTTCGGCAGGGCGTGGATGACCTTGACATTGGCGCCGAGATGACGCAGGATTTTCGGCATGGCCTCGTAGGCAGCGCCGTTCGCGCAGTCGAGTACGACATTGACGCCGTCAAAGCGCTCTTTGCAGGTTGAGAGCACGAATTCCATGTACTGGTTCAAAAGGTCCGTGCGGTATTCGATATGGCCGATGTGTCTGCCCGACGGACGTGCGTAGTTGTCGTCCTTCTCGAGCTGGTGCACGATGGCTTCGAGCTCATCCTCGACGGAATCCGGCAGTTTGTAGCCGTCGCCGCCGAAGAACTTAATGCCGTTGTCGTGGAACGGGTTGTGCGAAGCCGAGATGACGATGCCGGCTTTGGCCTTGTGCTTGCGTGCGAGGTACGCGATGGCCGGCGTTGGGATGATGCCGGCGAGCATGGCGCGGCCGCCTGCCGAGCAAATACCGGCCGTCAGGGCCGACTCGAACATCTCACCCGAGATGCGCGTATCGCGGCCGATGATGATGAGCGGCTGTTCCTCGGACTCTTTGCCAAAATAAAGCGTAGCAGCACGACCGAGACGGTATGCCATCTCCGGCAGCAGCGTGACATTTGCCTCGCCGCGGACACCGTCTGTACCAAATAATCTTGCCATGATTCTTTCCCCCTGAGATTTCAATTCTCTTTTTTACAAAGCTTTACATCTTATTAGTATGCACATTTTCCGCTAAAAATGCAAGTGCGGCTTTCATGCCGTCGACGGCGGCGCTCATGATGCCGCCCGCATAGCCCGCGCCCTCGCCCATCGGATAAAGGCCCGGCGTCGCCTCAGCGACAAACGTCGCGCGGTCGCGGCGGATGCGGCACGGCGCCGACGAACGCGTCTCAACGCCCGTCATGACGGCGCCGGCATCGGCAAAGCCTGAAATCTTGCGGTCAAAATACGGCAGGGCCCCCGCCAACGTCTTCGTGATGAAGTCCGGCAGACAGCGGTGCAGGTCCGCCGGCGTGACGCCCGGCGCATACGTCGGCTTCGTGAGGAAATCCTGCGAGCCGCTCGTGCCCTTGAGAAAGTCGCCGACCGTCTGCACGGGAGCAAAGTAATTGCGGCCGCCGAGGTCAAAGGCGAGGCTCTCGAGCTTCTGCTGCAGATGCATGCCCGAGAGCACTTCCTGACCGAAATCGGCCGGCGCGACCTGCACAAGCAGGGCACTGTTCGCGATGCCCGAGTCGCGCTTGTAATTGCTCATGCCGTTCGTGACGACGCGGTCCTTCTCCGAAGCCGCCGCGACGACGAAGCCGCCGGGGCACATGCAGAAGGAATACGCGCCGCGCCCCGTCGCGGGGTCTTTATAGGTCAGGGCGTAGTCCGCAACGGGCAGGCGCGGGTTCCCTGCGTCCTCGCCGTACTGCGCGCGGTCGATGAATTCCTGCGGATGCTCGATGCGCACGCCCATCGCAAACGGCTTGGCCTCCATCGCGACGCCGCGCTCTAAGAGCATATGGTACGTATCACGCGCCGAATGGCCGATGCCAAAGAACGCGACATCTGTTTCGAGGCGTTCGCCGTCGTTGATGATGACGGCCTCAAGGCCCTCCGCGCCGAGCTCGACATCCGTGACCTGTGCGCCAAAACGCACCGTGCCGCCGAGGCGGATGATTTCTTTGCGGATGTTGCGCACGACGGTCCGAAGGATGTCCGTACCGATGTGCGGCTTGTGCAGGTAGCGGATTTCCTCAGGCGCGCCTGCCGCGACAAAGGCCTCGATGACATCTTTCATATGCACATCGTTGATGCGCGTCGTGAGCTTGCCGTCGGAGAACGTCCCCGCGCCGCCCTCGCCGAACTGCACATTCGACTGGACGTTCAGAGCGCCGCCCCGCCAAAACTTCTGGATATCCTCGTGGCGCGTGTCAACATCATGGCCGCGCTCGAGCACGATGGGCTCGCAGCCGTGGCGCGCGAGCGTCAAAGCCGCAAACATGCCCGCCGGTCCAAAGCCGACGACGACCGGCCGCTTCTCAAGACGAAGGTTTGGCAGTGGCACGGCTTTGAGCGCTTCACTGCTGATGCCCTCGACATTGCGGTCCCGGCGCAGTTTCTGCAGGACCTTTTTCTCCAGCTTTTTATCGAGCTTGACATCGAGCATGTAGACAAAATTGATGGGCGCCCCGTGGTAGCGGCGCGCGTCTACAGCCTTACGCACAATTACCACCCCGGCAATCTGCTGAGGTGGTAACCTGAGGCGTTTGGCTGCAAGATCTTCAAGGCTGGCCGTCTCCGTGAACGGCACAACCAGATTGCGAATCCGGATCATTGCACCCTCCCTGAATTCTGAATTACGGTTTTAGAATTGTCTTCTTCTATCATTATATCATAGATGAATCATTATTGACTGCTGGCCGCAGGCTGCTGCGTCTTTTTCTTCTCCTTGACCTCGATATGGACCGTCACGCTGTTATTCGTCACCGTGACGCCATCAGGCGGTGCGAGCTTTACGTTCTTGTCCGTCGTCTTCGTCAGGCCGTCCAGCGAGATGGTCTCCGTACTGATGCTCGAGAGCTTCGCAAGGACATCTTCAGGTCCGGCAATCTCAATCTTGACCGGGTCCGTCTTGACAGAACCGACTTCATAGCCGTCAGGCAGGCCGTCGCCGAGCACCGGCTTGACCGTGACGATTTTCTTCATGAGGCCGCGCGCAAGCTGTACGCTGACTTCCGCCGAATCCGGCTTGACCGTGACGCCCGATACTTCACGGCCGTCGGCATTGATGGCCGTCAAAGGCACCTTGAGCTTGAAGTCATCGCCGTTGCCAGCGAGGCCGACATAACCGATGACGCGCGTGACGTCCTTGATGTCGGACTCCGCGCCCTCAATCGTAACCGTCTCGACGGACGGCTCGATATGGGCAACCGTCGTGCCCGGCGCCGTCGAGCCCGTTACGATGAATTCGGCCTTCATCTTTTTCTGGACGATGCGGTCGAGCGTGAACGTCACCGTGTCCGGCTTGGCCTCGACGAGCTCAAAGCCCTGCGGCAGCACGGTCTGTACCTTGACCGCGTGCTTGCCCGCCTCGACTTTCGAAAGGTCGACATAGGCCTTGAAGTCGCTGTCCGTCGCCGAAACAAAAAGCGAGCGCGGGCCGCGGACGCGCAGCTTGACGGTCGATGCGTCCTTCGTGATTTTATAGCCATCCGGCGCGTTGACGACATCGAGCTGCACCGTGTATGTGCTCTCGATGGAAGGATTTTGGTCGTTCATGACATAGCCCCAGAGAATGACCGCAATGACCAGTGCCAGAGCCTTCGCCGGCAGATTATGCTGCACAATATTGCGCAATCTAGACATCATTTCTTCTTCCTCCAGTTCCGGATGATCTCCTTGAGTCCCTTCTGCGGGGAAGTGAACGCCGGCCGCAGGATATTCTTGAGTTTTTCCGTGTCGAGGTGGCGGACCATGCGGCCGTTCTCCGCGACGGAAATCGTGCCCGTCTCCTCGCTGACGACGACAATCAGGGCATCGCACTGTTCTGAAAGGCCGATGGCCGCGCGGTGGCGCGTACCGAGCTCCGTCGAGAGCGAGCGGTTTTTCGTCAGCGGCAGCAGGCAGCCGGCCGCGATGAGGCGCTTGCCGCGCACGATAGCCGCGCCGTCATGCAGCGGCGTATTCGGGATGAAAACGTTCAAGAGAAAATCGGCGGTAATCAAACCGTCAATCTGGATGCCCGTAGCGCTGATATCATTGAGGCCCATGTCGCGCTCAATGACGATGAGTGCCCCCGTCTTATTGGCTGACATGACCTTGACGGCCTTCGCGAGTTCATTGACGACCGAATTTGCCTCCTCATCATCGAGAAGCACCGACGGCCCGAGAAACTTTCCCTGCCCGAGATGCTCCAAGGCGCGCCGGAGTTCCGGCTGAAAGACGATTGGCAAAGCGACAAACAAGAGTGTCACTGCCTTCTGCAACAGCCACGAAATGACATGCAGCTCGAGCCAGCTGCAGACCATCGTGACACCCAGGAGCACGAGGATGCCCTTGACGAGCGTAATCGCGCGCGTGTCCTGCAGCAGGACGTAGACTTTATAAAGGATGACCGCCACGATAAAGATGTCGAGGATATCCATCGGCCCAATCGTGGAGATGATCCCATGGAATTGTAATGGGTATGGCAGCTCAAACGGCATAAGCAAAACTCCTAAATACAAGATAATACTATAATGACAAATCCTTATGAATGAAAACTGAAAAAAGACAAACAGTGTATAAATAAAAAAGAGATAGATATGTTTACAATAAAGCTATTCTCGCCGTTATCCGCAAAATCCTTGTGACTGTCGAAAATTTTTACTACTAATAAAACAAAAGGCCTGACTGCCATAGCAGCCAGGCCAGCAAAGGGACATGCCCTTTCTTACTTGATTTCGCGAATCCAGCCTTTTTCCGGTGCTTCGACCGTGCCGAGCTGAATGCCGCGCAGCGTATTGTAGAGTTTCGTGAGTACAGGACCCATTTCCTTCATGCCGCTCGGGAACTCGATCGTCTCGCCGTTACCGACAACCTTGCCGACCGGGCAGATGACAGCAGCCGTGCCGCAGAGGCCGGCTTCGGCAAAGTCCTTGAGTTCCGTGAACTTGACCGGACGATGCTCGACCGTGTAGCCGAGGTGCTCAGCAATCGTGACAAGCGAACGGCGCGTAATCGACGGCAGGATGCTGTCGGATTTCGGCGTGACGAGCTTGCCGTCTTTCGTAACGAACAGGAAGTTTGCACCGCCCGTCTCCTCGACGTACGTACGCGTTGCCGCATCGAGGTACATGTTCTCATCGAAGCCTCTCTGATGTGCGAGGATGTACGGATACAGGCTCATTGCGTAGTTCAGGCCGGCCTTGATGTTGCCCGTGCCATGCGGGGCAGCGCGGTCGTAATCACTGACGCAGATCGTGATCGGCTTTACACCGTTCTTGAAGTAGGAGCCAACCGGCGTGCCGAAGAGGCGGAACTGATACTCATCCGACGGCTTAACACCGATGACCGGGCCCGTAGCGAAGAGGTACGGACGCAGGTAAAGAGCGCCGCCCGACTCATAAGGAGGAATCCAGTCTTTGTTGGCTGCGACAACCTGATCGACAGCCTCGAGGAACATCTCCTCGGAAACCGGCGGCATCTCGAGACGTTTTGCCGAGTCGATCATGCGCTTTGCGTTCATATCCGGACGGAACGTAACGACGCGGCCGTCCTTCGTCTTATATGCCTTGAGGCCTTCGAAGACTTCCTGGCAGTACTGCAGGATGCCGGCGCACTCATTAATCGTGACGTTTGCGTCGTCAGTCAGATGACCTTTGCCCCATTTGCCATCCTTAAAGTTTGCAACGTAACGCTGGGAAATTGGCTGATACGCAAAACCCAGGTTGTTCCAATCAACATTTACTTTTGCCATTGAAAACTCCTCTTTTCTTTCCGTTAAAGTACCTATATCATAGTCCTGCCTGTACAGTTTGTCAATAGTATATCTGAGAAAATGATTGGATTTTACACGTCATATGTATATTTGTCTTTTAAGTAAATACATACGTTTTTTACTTCGGTTTTGTCCTGCTCATTCTCACTTTTTGCCCTGATTCTGCAAAGAGCGGCGGGCAGCAGGCAGCTGCGCCAGGATATCACCGGCAATAAGTCCTTCGGCCTTTTCTTCATCGGCAAGGTCGCCGGCGAGGCCGTGCAGGTAAACACCGAGCAGCGGCGCTTTTGCCGCCGGCATCTGCTTCATAAGCCCGGCAATCGTGCCGGCCAGCACGTCGCCTGCGCCTGCGGTCGCCATGCCGGCATTGCCCTTCGTCGTGAAATATACATGTCCGTCCGGATAGGCCACGAGCGTGCATTCACTCTTGAGCACGAAAATGGCCTTGTACTCGGCCGCGGCATCGCGGGCCACACCGACGAGGTCCTCGCGCAAGTCAGCGACGGACAGGCCCAAAAGGCCCGCCATCTCGCCAAGATGCGGCGTGAGCACCGGCACCTGCTTTGCTTCGCGCAGAAGCTCCGGCTCTTCGCACAGGGCGTAAATCGCGTCGGCATCGAGCAGCAGCGGCTTGTCGACTGCCTTGATGAGTGTGCGGACGAGCTCTCCTGTCGCAACCGCGCGGCCAAGCCCCGGCCCTATGAGTACGGCGTCATAGTCCTCCGAAAGCGCCGTGAGCATCTCCGCCGCTTTTTTCCCGCCGAGGATGCCTGCCTCTTCTTCAGGAATGGCCTTCGTCATGACCTCGGTGAGCTTGACGGCCAAAAGGGGCTGCAGGCTCTCCGGCACGGCGAGCGTCACGATGCCGCAGCCGGCGCGCAGGGCGGCGAGAGAGCACATGGCTGCGGCCCCTGTCATGCCGCGCGAGCCCGCGATGACAAGGATGCGTCCGCAGCTGCCCTTATGCGCAGCCCGCGGCCGCTGCGGCAGCAGTGCCTTGGCAAGGTCCTCATCGATCAGCTCCTGCAGGATGGCGTCGTCTTCAAGCAGCTGGCGCGGGATGCCGATGCCGTCGACAATGAGACGGCCGGCGTGCTCCGCGCCGGGGCTCAGATAATGCCCGGGCTTGGACAGGCCGAGTGTAATCGTGCAGTCCGCCTGTACCGCGGTTTCATTGACGCCGCCCGTATCCGCCTCGACGCCGCTCGGGATGTCAATGGCGAGCACCGGTTTCTTCGCTGCATTGACAAGCTCCACGGCCTGACGGACGAGCGGCCGCAGCGTGCCGCGGAAGCCCGTGCCGAGAATGCCGTCGAGGATGCCGTCGGCAAAGCGCAGGGCGAGACGCAGCCGGTCCATGTCGCGCTCCCCTGCCAGGCCGTGCACGGGAATGCCCATGGCCGTCAGCGCCTGCTGCATGAGGGCAGGCGACGCCTTGATGTGCTCGGGATTGCCCGTCAGGAAAATCTTGACGGCCGCTCCTTCATTATAAAGGTAGCGCGCTGCCGCAAACGCATCGCCGCCATTATTGCCGCTGCCCGCGAGAATGCAGATGCTTTTGCCGCGCACAGAGCCCAGCAGGTCCGTCATGGCCGCTGCCGTCTGCCGGCCGGCATTTTCCATCAGCAGGATTTCCGGCAGGCCGTAGACCTCGCCGGCCCGCTTATCTACCAGCCGCATTTCCTTCACCAGTGAAACCTTCATACTCATCCCTCCATCACGCACTGCGCCGTCGCATACTCGCGGGAATGACTCAGGGAAACCCAAACATTCGACACGGCCTTGCGGCGCGCCAGCGTCGCAAAATAGCCCTTGAGCGTCACCTGCGGGGCCCCAAGATCGTCGGGCAGAATCTCGATGTCATGGAGCGTGCCGCCGCGCAGCCCCGTGCCCAGAGCCTTCAGAACGGCCTCCTTGCCCGCAAAGCGCGCGGCGTAGCTTGCAATCTTCTGCGTGCCGCGGCTTTCACAGTACGCCCGTTCTGCCTCTGTATAAACGCGCTCGCGGAACGCCTGCCGCGAGGCGGCCTTCTCCACGCGCGAAATCTCCACGATATCTGTACCAATCCCTCGAATCAATGTCATTTCCTCCGATATGTACTGCTGGCCATGCCAGGATATTTCTCTATTATACTATCATTCCGCGTCCATCGTTTTTTTCCTTCCTGCCAAAAGAAACTTCATCAGAAAAATCGGCAAAACGTCCATCTGTATGCTCATTTCTGTCGTGTTCTGAGCAGTTATGGAATCTGCGAAAATATTTTTGATAATTTTGGGTTATACTATCATATATTCATCAAAAGTATGGTATAATGGCACTAAATAAAGCGAATTTATAAAGAAAGAAGCGATTCCCATGGAACTCAGACAACTTGAATATTTCCAGATGGCCAGCCGTCTGCGAAATATCACCCGCGCTGCAGAGAGGCTGCGCGTCTCTCAGCCAAACATCACAGTTGCCATCAAAAAACTTGAGGCAGAGCTCGGCATTCAGCTTTTTGACCGCAGCCAGAAACAGCTGGCCCTGACGCCTGAGGGAGCCGTCTTCCTCAACCGCGTTGAACTGGCCCTGCGCAACATCCAGGACGCCGTGCTCGAAGTCAACGACTACAAGCTGCTCCAGAAGGGCACCATCAAGATCGGCGTGCCGCCGATGATGGGTGCGTACCTGTTCCCGCGCATCTTCTCAAGCTTCCAGCGCCGCTATTCCCATCTCGACATCTTCATGCACGAAGAGGCCTCGATGTCCATCCGTGAGCAGCTCGAGCGCGACGAGCTCGACTTTGGCATCATCATCCTCTCCGGCGCCTCCAACCGCCTGCAGCAGCTGCCCATGTCGAAGAACCAGATTGTCTGCTGTGTACCGGCAGACAGCCCACTCGCCAAGAAAAAGAGCATCTCGATGGACGATGTCGTTGACACGAAGATCGTCCTGCTGAAGGAAGGCTCCTTCCTGCGCCAAACCATCCTCGGCCGCATGAAGGAAGCCGGCATCACGCCGAACATCGTACTCGAGTCCAACCAGATCAACACGCTCAAGGGCCTCGTGGCCAACGGCGTCGGCATTACCTTCCTCTTAGACATGGTCGCCGACGAAATCCCGGGTCTCAAGACACTGCCCCTCTCCGCCCCCATCTTCGTCGATGTCGGCCTCGCTTGGAAGAAGGACCGCTACATCTCCAAGGCCGCCCAGTCCTTCATCGACTTCTGCAAGGACCTGCTCAAAGAAAAAACCCCAGATGATGTTACAGAGCAGTCAAAAGCCCCTACAGAGAAGAAGTCTGTCAAGACAGTAAAATAACCTGCAACTGATAGAAAACAAATAATACAAAAATCCTTTCCAGAACAATTCCGGAAAGGATTTTTTGTACATAAACAAATGTTGCGTCCGTACTCAGGCACGATAGAGCGGTACAGTCAGACTGCCCGTCGGCATCAGGATATAGCTCGGGTCATCACCGACGTATTTTTTTGCGAGAGCCAGTGCTTCTTCCACTGTGTCAACCGCGCCATCAAACAGCATATCCTTGGCGAGCTGACGGTCAAGGCCCGTCACAAGAATGAAATGTGCTTTTTTCGTCAAGCGCGTGATGGCATAGGCCTTATTCGCACCGATGAGGAAGCGCTCGCGCAGTTTGGCCTCGATGGCATCGGCAGTCTTCAGCGTGCGGCAGGTCTCTTCGAGAACCTTGCTGCCGCTGCCTTCTTCACATTCAGCGAGCAAAATTACGACACCGCTCTGTTTCGTCGCGAGCACGGCATTGTCCATCGTCTTCTGCATCTGATAAACATTGATGTCCTTTGGATAGCCGCCGCAGCTGGCAATCGTGATATCTGCCTGTGCCGGAATCTTAACGCCATAGACCTCATCGACGAATTTACAGGCTTCATGATGTGCCTGAATATAGTCGCCAGCAAACATGCGAAGGAAGCGGTGCTCAGCATCGAGGATGGCGTTAAAGAGAATGACGCTCCTGCCCTTGGCCCAGAGAGCAACGCCTTCCATCTGGTCCTCATAAACAGGGTTGCCCGTCGTGCGGCCAAGACCGGCATTCGGGTCCATCATGAAGCTGTGATTATGACGTACTGTCTCCATCGCTGCACAGCCCGGCAGTACAGCTTTGCGGCCGCCGCCGTAACCGCTGAAATAATGATGCACAATCGTGCCCGTCAGAATAACATGGTCGCTGTGGCATATATGCTTGTTGATGAGCACCGGCGTAAAGCGGCTCGTCGTACCGAAGTATTCAAAATCACTCGGGACATTGCAGTCGCTGTTGTACATCTTAAGGCGCTTGGCAACGTCTTCACCAACACCCTCCGCCATTTCCCCTTTGGTCATCAGGCGGTGCGTACCGAGCGAGAACACAATCTGCATATTCTCATCAGGCACACCGAGCTTATTCATCTCGTCAACGAGCACCGGCATGAAATCAAAGCTGTTGGCAACACGCGTGGGGTCATTGCAGATAAACGTCACGGTATCGCCTGGCTTGATGACCTCATTGATCGGCTTCTGGCCAATCGGATGATAAATCGCGTCAAGTACGGCCTGACGGACATCCGTCAGCGGCTTGACGGCCGGCATATCGACTTCCTTGATGACCTTCGTCTCATCGAGAGAAAAACTTTTCGTGCCATGGCCGTAATGGAATGTATACTCCTTCATAAAATCAAAATCCTTTCTATATTTTTCCTATGAAAAAAAGGAGACACACAGGTGTCTCCCTTTTCCATTTTGACAGACCCTTAGTAAAGGATATGTGCAATGATATAGCCGACCACGCAGCCCGTGAAGACACCGAGCAGGCCCGGGATCATGAAGCTGTGGTTCAGGACATATTTACCGATATGCGTCGTGCCGGAACGGTCAAAGTTGATGCAGGCGAGGTCCGAAGGATACGTCGGCAGGAAGAAGTAACCGTAGCAAGCCGAGATAAAGGACAGAATGACGACTGGATCTACACCGATGGTCAAAGCCAGCGGTACGATGATCGAGACGGCAGCTGCCTGCGAGTTAACGAGTTTCGAAGTGAGGAACAGAGCCAATGCATACGTCCAAGGATAGGACTGAACGAGACCGCCAATCAGCGTCTTGAGTTCCGTCATGTGGTTTGTGAAGCACGTATCAGCCATCCAGGCAACACCATAAACACAGACAACCGCACCAAGGCCAGCATGGAAGACCTGGCTCTTGCCAACATCTTTCGCGTTGACTTTGCAGAAAATAAGGATAGCTGCAGCGATGACGAGCATGATCATCTGAATGACCGTCGTCATGGAAATTGGCTTCATTACGCCCTTAGCGTTCGGGAAAGCCGGCAGAACCTGCGGGAAGTTGCCGAGCACAGCGATAATGATGATGCCGAGGAAGAAAATGTACATAGCACGATAGAACGAAGACGGCAGTTCCCTGTCCTGCAGCGACTCCGACTGAGCACCGTAAACATCCTGTTTATGAGCCGGGTCCTTGATGTATTCCTGGAAAACAGGATCGTCAGCAAGGTCCTTGCCGCGGCGATAACTCCAGGCAGCAGCAACGAGCACACCGCAGAACGTAGCCGGAATGGAGACTGCCAACAGGTTGATGACGGTAAACGGCAGGCCGGCAGCGCTGATAAAGCCAGCCATACTTACGAGGGCAACGGATACCGGCGAAGCCGAAATACCCATCTGGGATGCCACCGAAGCAACAGCCATCGGACGCTCTGGGCGGATATTCTCGTGAATAGCAACATCATAGATGATCGGGAACATCGTGTAGACGACATGGCCCGTGCCGCAGAGGATGGTCAGCAGCCATGTCGTGATCGGCGCGTAAATCGTGACACGCTTCGGGTTGCTGCGCAGGAACTTCTCTGCGTATTTGAGCATGACCGTGAGACCGCCCGACGTCTGCAGATAGCCTGCGCAGGTGACGACCGCGATGATCGTCAGCATGACGGCGATTGGCGGCGTGCCCGGCTTATAACCAAGGGCGAAGACATAAATGATAAGACCGATGCCACTGATGACTGGCAGACCCAGACTTCCGTAGCGTACGCCGACAATAAGGCATGCCAGCAGGATACAGATACCAAGTACCAAGATAAACTCCCCTTCCTATAAGTACAGATACCCAATTCATGAAACACAGCACCTGCATTCAAGATTACCCCCCAACGCTCACCATTATTTCCCCACAAAACAATCGTAAGCAAGGTTAAGCAAGGTATTGTTTCCACTTGTTTATCTTTTCGCCCAAAAATAGGAAATCTCCTGCTTCCGTGCAAAAAATAATTTCAAGGGAACTTTCCTGCCAAACGCAACCGCCGTTCTCAATAAATCTACATTTATTATACAATAACCGTCAAGCATAAGTAAATACTATTTATTATAAAATATTTTAATAATGCATGTTGTTTATCCTTATCTAAATATCTTTAATTATAATCATCATTATGCGTATCAAGAATGATTTATCTGATTTATATGAATAACTCTTTTAATAACTTTTATGTTTACGTATTTTTTTCAGACCTCAATACAGAAATTATATAGCCATATGCATAACATTGTGGTATAATATGCTAAAAAGTTATACTGATAACAATTCTATGAGGAGGATTTCATTCTATGGCTACTATTAATGATAACTATCTGAAGCTGCCAGGCAGCTACCTCTTTGCCGAAATCGCCCGCCGCGTTGCCGCATATAAGGAAGCAAATCCGGATGCCGATATCATCCGCCTCGGCATCGGCGATGTCACGCAGCCGCTGCCGCAGGTCTGCATCGAGGCCATGCATAAGGCCGTTGATGACCAGGCCAAGGCTGAGACGTTCCATGGCTACGGTCCAGAGCAGGGCTACTCCTTCCTGACGGAAGCCATCATCAAGAACAATTACACGGACCGCGGCATCGAGATTGCCCCAGATGAAATCTTCGTCAGTGACGGCTCTAAGAGCGACTGCGGCAACATCCAGGAAATCTTCGGCCTCACGAATAAAGTCGCCATCACGGACCCTGTATACCCTGTCTATCTCGACACGAACGTCATGGCCGGCCGCACGGGCACGCTGCAGGACGACGGCCATTTCGCCGGTGTCACGTACCTGCCGTGCACGGCTGAAAACAACTTTGCACCGGAACTGCCGAAAGAAAAAGTCGACATGATTTACCTCTGCTGCCCGAACAACCCGACGGGCACGACGCTCTCACGCGAAGAGCTGACGAAGTGGGTCAATTACGCCAAGGAAAATGAATCCGTCATCCTCTTCGATGCTGCCTACGCTGCTTACATCACGGAAGACGATGTACCGCGCTCTATCTACGAGATTCCGGGCGCCAAGGACGTTGCCATCGAGTTCCGTTCGTTCTCCAAGACGGCCGGCTTCACGGGCACGCGCTGCGGCTACACGATTATCCCGAAGACGGTCAAAGGCCGCGCAGCCGACGGTTCGCTCGTACCGTTCAACAAGCTCTGGAACCGCCGCCACACGACGAAGTTCAACGGCACGGCCTACATCGTACAGCGCGGTGCTGCTGCCATCTACACGGAAGAGGGCAAAAAGCAGGTCAAAGAACTCGTTTCCTATTATATGGAAAACGCCCGCATCATCCGCGAAGGCCTCAAAGCTGCCGGCCTGCAGGTATTCGGCGGCGTCAATGCCCCGTACATCTGGCTCAAGACCCCGAACCACATGAGCTCGTGGGATTTCTTCGACAAACTGCTGCATGAAGCCAACATCGTCGGTACGCCGGGCGCAGGCTTCGGCCCGTGCGGCGAAGGCTACTTCCGTCTTACGGCTTTCGGCAACCGCGAGAATACGAAGCGCGCCGTAGCCCGCTTCGCTAAGCTGAAGTTCTGATATTAGGGATATCTTCGTAACTTTAGTGCTCTATCCGCCAATAGAGAGGTCAAAAAATCGGTCATCCGGATGGATGGCTGATTTTTTTGTGCCATAAAATCTTCTTAGTAGTATTCATATGATGTCATCACATACGCATGATATCGGTAATCGCTAGTGATTGTAATAATTAATATAATCATGGATTGCGGTTGCTACTCTTGCTTATTTGTTGAATTCGCTGCCATTTATTAGTCCTCAGAATTCTTTCGCTAGCACATTGTCAGGTTAATGTGCCGCCCATGATATATTTTATATCATCTTCTGTTTTCAGATTCTTAACTGCTTGCTAAATCGTAAATTCTCTTTGTAGATATTTTCGATGAATCTCTATTTTTATTTTCACTGAGATAGCACTATGCGTAGATAAAAAGTCCCCTTAGATAGGATAATGATCTTTTATTGTCCTATCTAAGGGGACACCTCATACTATTGTAGGATTTTCCTTTCAAAATTTATTATATGCAAAATCAAATTTCTTATTATGCTTATGCGAATAAGCGACGAAGTTTTTCAGTATCCTTAGTTAAGCCAAGAGCTAACATCAATTTTAATCTTGCTTTCTGACCAGTAAGCTCACCGGCCAAAATGATACCATGTGGATACATCTCGCCGGCACTGCCCTTATACGAATACACCTGCGCTACACGACCTGCGTGTACTCGTGTCGTAAGAACGACAGGGATTCCAGCCTTACATGCTTCAAAAATCCCGTCTCGTACGCCAAGAGGAACGTTACCACAACCAAAGGCCTCTACAACGATACCGCCGACTTTCTTATCGATTAGGCATTTAAATAGGAAATCATCTAGCCCTGCAACGCTCTTAATTAGATAAACATCGGGAACTAAACGCTCTGGCTGTATCTTTTGTCGACAAATAGATTTTCTCCGAAAAACAACTTTGTCAAAATAGACATGACCCACAGGGCCCCACCATGGGGACTGAAACGTGTCCGTGTTGACAGAATGCGTTTTGGTGACTTCTCCAGCGGCATGGATGACATCATTTAATACTACCAGTACGCCTTGCCCTACAGCATCATCACAAGCAGCCGTTTTTACAGCAGCTAAGATATTGCCAGGACCATCCCAGCTCGTATCAGATGCACCACGCATCGCACCGGTCACACAGACCGGCTTATCCGTATGAAGTGTCAAATCCAGCATATAAGCTGTTTCTTCCAATGTGTCCGTACCATGCGTAACAACGAAACCATCTACGTCATTACTTTTTGCCAGCTCATCGATTTTTTTAGATAAGTCAAACATCATTTGAGGAGTAATATGACCACTGGGAACATTCGACTGCTCAATGACTTCGACTTCTGCAATATTTTTTAGCGCAGGAACTGCTGCAAGAAGATCTTCGCCGGAAACGGCTGGAACCAGACCACCGGTTTTCAGGTCAAGCTTCATGGCAATCGTGCCGCCAGTCGTTATGGCTACAATTTTTTTCATGGTAAAAACCTCCCACATAAATCTTGAATTTATTTATTATGCGAAAAGATCAACGAATCATCAGTAACAGACTGACTAACAGGAACAATACCAATAAACCAAATAACATAGCTGGACGCTGGAACTTATTTGCATCCTTCAAGTTCGATCCCTTAACAACTGGGATAACTGTAGACAATGCTGCTACTGGGCCACCAGTCAGATAGTACTGCGTAACAGCCGAACCACCTGCAGCTGCGCATGCAGCCGTCAATGGATCTGCCCCCGCGGCTAAAACCACCTGCAAAAACGGAACATCGATTGCTACAGATGCAGCATTCGACTGTGTGATGAATCCAGCCAAGGCAGATACAAAAAGCATAGTATACACAGGCGAAACGGAGACGAACGGTGCCATTACATCAGAGATAACACCGACTAAACCAATCTTGTTGATGACACCACTCATGAAAAGAAAACTAATTGTTGCGACAATTGGGATGGAAGCACGTTTTACGCCATCAATCATATCAGTCTCGCTTTTTGCCGGATTCATTTTCGCGAGAATTGCTACCAAGATAGCACATACAGTGCCATCAACAAAAACCGGAATACCAAAAACAAAGCCTACACAGAATAGTAAAAATGGAAAGATTGCCAAACTAAAGCTAATGCCCGATTTGTTTTCTAAAGATTTTGCAACCTCATCTTTTACCTCTTGACTAATCGTTGGAGGATTTTTTTTCATCTCTCGTGCAACACGATACCAGCTGAACATAATAATGGAAAGACCTGTAATAGCACCTACGACGTTAATAGCACCAAAACCAATCGCTGCAGTGGCCACAACAGCTACCTGCGTCGGATGCGTGAACCCTGCAAAGTTACCAAAATGTCCAGCATGTGCAGCAAGACCTGCAGTTTTATTGGGATCCATCCCCAATTTAGTTGCTACTGGACCCGTAATAGCAGCTGTAACCACTGGCTGTGTAAAACCTGTTAGAGCGCCAATACAGCCGGCTGCCAGACTGCCTGCAGCCGTAATACCAGGTGCACCACCAAGTTTAGATCCCCAAGAAATAATCTTGTTAATGATTACCTTCAGAAATCCTGACGTTTCCAGAATACCAACGAACATTAAGACACCAGTGATATCTGCAATAACTGGGTTTAAGCCACCATTGATTAATTTTGCTAATGTAACATCGGCCTTACCAGATATAGGAAACCCTGCCGCCAATGCAGCTATAGTTGAACCAATTATAGCTGTCAAATAAAGCGGTGTTTTGCCCCATACCATGAATATCAGCGTAATAACCATGAGGATTTGTGCAACTTCCATGATATTACCTCCATTCAAAATGTGTTAAAACACAAAACAATGCAGATTATCCATTATCAAGAAAGGCCTTTCTTATGTTCAAATTATAGCACAGATCCCCCCCCGCAAGAGCAAACGTTCTATTTATACGTACATTATATACAGTGAGCTATAATTTATTTATATAAAACACTATAATCTTACAATCTTGTACATAAATAAAATCGTATACCAACTCTTTTATAATGTGTGATATAGTTGCTTAGTAAAGGCGCAAAAGAGTTGGTATACGATACAATTTATTATACACTAGAGATTCCGTAATTAGTAAATAAAATGTGGTATAAAATATATTAAATACTTCTTTTACAAAAATCAGCCGTTAAACAGTGCCTTGGCGAAGTCCTCGGCGTTGAACGGGCGCAGGTCTTCGACGCCTTCGCCGACGCCAATCCACTTGACCGGCATGGAGAGTTCGCTCTTGATGCCGATGACGACGCCGCCCTTGGCCGTGCCGTCGAGCTTCGTCAGCACGACGCCGGTAATCGGTGCGGCCTTCGTGAAGAGCTCGGCCTGGCTGATGGCGTTCTGTCCCGTCGTGGCGTCGAGCACGAGCAGGGTCTCGTGCGGGGCACCGGGGATTTCACGGCCGATGACGCGGTTGATTTTCTCGAGCTCCTGCATGAGGTTCGACTTCGTCTGCAGGCGGCCGGCCGTGTCGATAATCAGCATGTCGACCTTGCGCGCCACGGCGGCTTTGACGGCGTCAAAGGCCACGGCAGCAGGATCGGAACCTTCTTCGTGCTTGATGACCGGCACGCCCGTGCGCTGACCCCAGACCTCGAGCTGGTCGATGGCAGCGGCGCGGAAGGTATCAGCGGCAGCGAGCAGCACGGATTTGCCCTGCCCTTTGTAATACGCCGCGAGCTTGCCGATGGTCGTCGTCTTGCCGGCGCCGTTGACGCCGATGACGAGCAGCACCGTCGGGCCGTTTTCCGCGATGCGCGTCTTGTCCTCGCCCGTCGTGAGGATTTCGACAATCTGCTTCTGCAGGAACGGCTTGAGGTCTTCCGGTGTGTTGATTTCCTTTTTCTTGATGCCCTTGCGCACGGCTGTCATGAGCTTATCCGTCGTCTTGACGCCGACGTCGGCCATGATGAGCGTTTCCTCAAGCTCATCGAGCAGGTCGTCATCGATATCGGCATAGCCGATGATGATTTTCTCAATCTTGTTCGTCAGGTTCTCGCGGGTCTTGTTGAGGCCCTTCTTCAATTTATCAAAAAATCCCATGATTTCCTCCCCATTGCATGAAAACTTATCTTTCCTATTATATTACCACACTTTTTATTTTACGCCATTTATTCCACATCGTCGAGGCGTACGGACAGAATCTTGGACACGCCCGACTCCTCAACGGTCACGCCGTACATCGTGTCGGCCTGTTCCATCGTCCCCTTGCGGTGCGTGACGACGATGAACTGCGTCTGCTCGGCAAATTCGCGCAGGAAGCGGCCAAAGCGCATGACATTGGCTTCATCGAGCGGTGCGTCAATCTCATCGAGCACCGAGAACGGCGACGGACGGTAGCGCAGAAAGGCAAACAGCAGCGCAATGACCGTCAGGGCACGTTCGCCGCCCGAGAGCGCGGCGAGGCTCTGCCGTTTTTTCTGCGGCAGCGTCACGAGGATATCGATGCCCGAGTTCAGCACATCATGCGCATCGAGCAGGCGCAGCTCGGCCTTGCCGCCGCCGAAGAGACGCACAAAGATTTCCCCGAAGTAGCGCTGGATGTCGGCAAAAGCCTCGCGGAACTGCTTCGTCATGGCCTCGTCCATCTCTGCAAGGATATGCGCGAGATTCTCCTTGGCCTCGACGAGGTCCGCCGACTGCTTTTTCATGAAGTCGTGGCGCTTCTGCAGATTCTCATATTCCTCGACGGCATTCGGGTTGACTGGCCCGAGTGCATCCATCTGTTTTTTCAGTGCATGCATGCGGCTGCGCAGGGCCTGCGGCTCGAGGTCGAGCGCCTCTTCGAGGGCCCGCTCCGGCGTCAGGCCGAATTCGCGCAGGATGGCCTGCTGACTGTCCGCGAGCAGCATCTGGATTTTCGCGGCCTGCAGCTCGAGCTCATGGATTTCCTCACGCTTTTTGCCGAGTCTGCGCTGAAGTTCGCGCGACTTTGTCTCAAGTTCCTGTCCCTGTGCCAGTTTTTCCATGCGGTCCTCGTAGAGACGGCGCTGTTTTTTCTGGGCTTCATCAAAAGAATCCTGCCATGTCTCTGCGGACTGTTCGAGCTCCTGCAGGCGCGCCCTGCTGGCTTTGCCATCGGCCTCGAGTTTCTCCGTTTCGCGGTCGACCTCCTGCAGAGCCTGCTCGCCGCGGGCTTTTTCCTGGCGGAAAAGTTCCATCTGCTCCTGACTGCGCTTCCATTCCTGTTCAAGGACCGTGCGCGAGAGCTCGCTTTCCTGCCGGCACTTGCCGAGGGCGGCCGTATCCTGCTGGACATCTTCGAGGTCGAGCAGGCTCTCCTCGAGTTCATGGCTGCTCTTGGCGAGTGCTTCGGTCAGTTCCTTAACGGTTCTCGCTTGCAGCACGCGCTCATTCTGTTGGGCCGCAAACGAAGCCTGCCGCTTCTCTGCCGCTTTCTTTAGTTCTGCGACCGTCTTTTGCTGAGTCGCGAGACTTTCCCGCAGCTTCGCGAGGCTCACGCGCAGTTCCGCGCGGCCGACATTCTGCTGCTGCACGGCCTGCAGGGCGTCATTCTGCTGCTGTTCGGCAAGGACCAGTTCTTTGGCCGCGGCCTTGACTTCAGCCGACTTTTTCTGCAGTTCCTTGTCCATCTGCTCCTTCTTCTGGCGCAGGACTTCGATTTCACCGCTGCGGTTGAGGAAGCTCGCTTCGCGGTGCTGATGCCCGCCGCCCGAGAGTGAACCGCCCGGCGCGAGGAATTCACCGCCGAGCGTCACGATGCGCAGACGGTAATGCTGGGCTTTGGCAAGGTCCAGCGCATGGTCGAGCGTATCGACGACGAGAATGCGCGCGAGCAGGAAATCCGCGGCCTTCTGGCAGTGCGGTGCGGCCGTGACGAGCGTATTGGCCCAGCCAATGACCCCCTCACCCTGTTCTGCCTCTTTTTCCTTGTCATTCGGGTACTGAACGGAAAGTGCCGACAGCGGCAGGAACGTCACGCGGCCGAGACGACGGCGCTTGAGGTATGCGATGGCCGCCTTGGCCGTCTCCGTATCCTCTGTGACGATGTTCTGCTGATTGCCGCCCAAGGCAATCTCGATGGCCGTCATATAGTCCTGCGGGATGGTGAGAAGCTCGGCCACCGCACCGGCCACCCCCTTGTGCCACGGCTCTTCGCGGCTCTGCAGGATGGCCCTCGGCGCTTTGCCAAAGCCCTCGTATTCCTCCTGCATGTGCATGAGAATATCGAGTTTTTCCTGCGTGCCCGCAGTCTTCTGGCGCAGGTTTTCCTGCGTTTCACGCAGGGCCGCCAATTTCTGCTGCACGGCCTGCTGTGCATGGCGCGCCTGCTGCTGCGTCTTTACAGACTGCTGCAGTTCCTGTTCTTTCTTCATCAGCGCGGCCTGCATGGCTGCGCTGTCTTTTTGCAGCTGCCCTGCCTGCTCCTCTGCCGCGGCAATGGCTGCCTGCTGCTCCTGCTGGCCTTCGCTGCCGTTCTCGATATCGCGGTCGAGCACAGCAAGTTTCTGGCGTGCGGCGGCAAGGGCAGCCTGCGCCTGTTCCTTCTTCTGCGCGGCCTGCTGCGACTGCTCTTTCTTTTCTGTCAGGGCCTTCTGCATATGCTCGGCACGCTGCTGCAGGGAGGCAAGCCCCTCACTGGCCTCGGCCAGCTTCGCTTTTTTCTCCGCGGCTTCGCCCGACAGACGGCCGATTTCGCTGACCGAACGGACGAGCCCCTGCTGGAGTTCCTGACGCTGCGCTTCAAGGCGCTTCTTTGTCTCGGCGCTCTGCCCCTGACGTTCCTCCAGTGCTGCCATCTCGCGGTTGGCCGCTTCGAGGCGCTGGCGCAGTTTTTCGTTGGCCTCGGCGCCGCTGCGCATCGTCTGCTCGAGGTCGAGAATGTCCTTCCGGACTGCCTCGCGCGCCGCGCCATTCTGCTTGACCGACGTATCGAGGGCCATGGCTTCATCGCGCGCTCTGCCGAGCTTTTCCTCATTGGCCGCCTTGCGGCCAGCCTCGTGTTTCGCGCTGCGCGCGAGCTTGGTCAGCTGGCAGCGCCGGTATTCCTCATTGAGCTCGTTGTACTGGCGCGTCTTTTCCGCATGGCGCGCGAGGGGCTCGAGCTGCGTCTCAATCTCGTGCATGATGTCCTGCACGCGCAGCAGATTGGCCTCGGTATCCGTGAGTTTCCGCACAGTCTCACGCTTGCGGCTGCGGTATTTCGTGATGCCCGCCGTCTCCTCGAAAAAGGCACGGCGGTCCTCCGGCCGGCTGTTCAGGATATCTTCCATGCGGTTCTGGCCAATGATGCTCATGCCGTCATGGCCGATGCCCGTGTCGGCAAAGAGATTGTAGATATCCTTGAGACGGCAGCGCGAACGGTTGATGAAGTACTCGCTCTCGCCGCTGCGGTAGAGCCGGCGCGTCACGGCCACCTCGCGGAAATCCACGGGCAGCGTGCCGTCGTTGTCAAAAATCAGCGAGACCTCGGCCATATTGAGCGGCCGCCGCGTGGCCGAACCGGAGAAGATAATGTCCTCCGAGCGCGTGCCGCGCAGATTTCGGATATTCTGCTCGCCGAGCACCCAGCGCACAGCATCCGTAATGTTGCTCTTGCCGCTGCCGTTCGGCCCGACGATGGCCGTGATGCCATAGTCGAATTCTATCGTGAGTTTATCCGCAAAAGACTTGAAGCCATAGGCTTCCAGACGTTTGAGCTGCAATACTTACACCTGCCTGTCCTCAGGAAGGTCCTGCCGGCCTCCCTGAAAATTTCCTTCCTTAACATATTCCTTCATGAAACCGAGGAATTCCTTGTCGAGCACTGAGAACACCTTATGCCCGCTCCAGTAAAGCGCCGTGCGTGCCGTAACCGTTGGCGTGAGCCCGCATTTGACAAAGGAATTATCCTGCCCGAGCACGAAATTCGGCAGCACGGAAATGCCCGTGCCATTGGCCACGAGCTGCTTGATGGTCTTGAGCTGCGACGTCGTCAGCATGACATCCGGCGTAAAGCCGGCTTCAATGCAGCGCGCAAAGACCTCGCGGTACTGATACGTGCGCGGCGGCTGCAGAATGAAGCGTTCATGGCTGAGGTCGGCGAACGTGACCCGCTCCTTTTCGGCCAGCGGATGGCCAAAAGGCAGGCAGAGGCTCATATCATCGTGCATGATGACAAATTCATGGACCTGCGCTTCTTCATCGCTGCCAAATGTGACACCAAAATCGAGGTCCCCGACATCCACGCGCTCCCGCACTTCGTCAGAATCGCGGAATTCCTGCACATCGAGCAGCGTGTTCGGAAATTTTTCGCGGAAGTCCTTGAAGAACTCCGGAAACAGATAGGCTTCAAACATCGGCGGCACGCCGAAGTGAATTGTGCCGCGGCTGCCCACGCAGAACCGCATCATATCCTGCTTCGCCAGCTCCGCATCCTGCATGATGCGGCGGGCATGGATGAGAAACGCGCGGCCGGCCTCTGTGAGCGTCACATGTTTCTGGCTGCGGTCAATCAAAGTCAGGCCGAGCTCCCCCTCCAGCGATTTTATGGCCTTCGTGACCGACGGCTGCGATACATGCAGTACTTTGGCCGTCCTCGTAAAATTCTCCAGTTCGCTGATTGTACAAAAATATTCCAACTGTCGAAATTCCATCTGGATTCCCCCATACCAAAAATTTTCCTGCCGTCCCCCTCCTGCTGCACGGTGCAGCGTTGGCAGGAAAGATTCTATATAACGATTCTATTTTAACATATGTTCCGTCCGTCTACCATAACCAACGGCTATCCAGCCAAAGAATATTCCCTGCTGTCGTGCTTCTGTGAAAATAAAAGCCCTGTCAACGCTGACAGGGCTTCCCTATTTATGCGTTTTTCGTTAATTCCTGCAGGCGCTGGCTCACGAGGTCAATCCACTCGCCGTG
>OIYH01000487.1_pt1 | contig 30142 bp, 17 predicted proteins | sample 1587911 | NCBI WGS metagenome assembly OIYH01 (sample SAMN03283252) | human gut metagenome | biome: human-associated habitat; material: feces | host: Homo sapiens | place: USA | collected 2013
CCCTCAGTCTGTTCGCGTTGCTCACAGCCAGCTCCTGACGGGAGAGAGTCCCCTTTGTCGCTCCGCGACATTTCCCCACACTGTGGGGAATCACCCTATTTGAGGGAGCCTAAAAGCCCTCTGTTTTCACCCGAAAATACCGTAAAAATGTTCAAAACCGTGTTCAATACTTGTCAAAAAGTTCAAAACTCAAAAACGTTAACAATTTGTTCATAATTTTACAACAACATTGCCAATTTTGTTTGCCACTTTTGCCCAAAAATAACAATTCTATTTGTTCAATACAGAAAATCAACAAATTTGTGTGAACAATTTATTGACTTTTTTCGTTTAAAACCCTATACTTTAACTAACCATAGGAATGGTGTAATAGGGCGAAGTGCCCCCTTTTTTAAGGGAGCGCTGCCGCACGGCTGATTTACCGTGCAGTTTCCATCCCGTTTTGATACACATCCTACGGTAATATGCTCGGGTGTGTATCATCAGTTTTCCACCGATTCATTTTTACGGAAGTGGAAACGGTGGAAACCGACCGAGTTAACGTGCCGAAATCGGTTTGCTTTCTTGTAAATCAAAGAGCGGTCAGAAGTACAGCGGATTTTGTGCGAGGAATTGTTGCGGGGAGTGCCGCCCGCAGAAAAAATCGGGTACGCATACATGGTTTTAATGTAAATCTTTTTAGGAGGAAAAAACACGTATGAAAAAATCTACCAAATTGTTAAGTGTCATCTTGGCAGTTGTCATGATTTTCTCAACTATGTCCGTAATGGCGTTTGCCGCAAAGACGGAGTATCAGACCTCTGATAACCTTACCGCTCTTGACGCATACAGCCCGGACGGCGCGGTAACAAGACTCTCTACCGAAGAGAGAATGTCAGTCGTATTTGACTTCCTCGATGTTACCCTTGCCGCCGCGAACATAAACATGGGCGAAGTTATTAATACTGCAGGTTTGCGCCTTGTTATCGACCTTCGCTCGGTTAATGCTCTTTGCGGAACCATCGACAGCGCACAGTCTCTTCTTAACAACGGACTTGTTAAGCTTGTCAGCGGCTTGCTCGGTATAGTTAAAAATGCTAACCTTAAAAACTGGAAGTCGGGCATGACAAGAGAAAAGAACGCTCAGCTTGACATAGTCAACGGTATTGCAACCATTCTTAACGACAACGCAGGTCTCGTTAAAAAGGTTATCAACGACGGCAAACTTGACGTCGGCATTATCGGCAACTTTGTTGATATCTCCGGCGTTAATAAGTACCTCTCGGATCTTCCGGGTATGTTAAAAGGCCTCGTTTATCCGATGTTCGCAAGAGTTGACGATGACATGACGCTCATCAACACTTATTCGACAACAACCGCAAATCCCGACACTCTTGTCAAGAATGTCCTCATCAACGCTATGTCTAAGCCGCAGAGCTATACTTCTTATAAAGAAGACGCTTCCGGCAACTGCATAAGCAATCACATTGCTCTTCCGACAAGCGCTAAAGCAGGTCTTCGCGATTATTATGTTAAGGGTTCAGACTCTAAGGGTGCTTACATCGAGGTATTTGAATATGATACCGACAAGAAGATGTATGTAGCTCAGGAAGAGAAGTATTATAAGACCGAAGAAACCGATATGGAAGGCAAAGGCACAGGCGTTTATGTTTACGCTAACGCTGCCGGCGAAAACGTAAAATATTACGTTAAGGACAGCTACTTCCTTCCCTCACTTGCTACAAGCGGTAAGGTTTCCGAAATCTTCAACCTTGACAGCAATACTCTTGTTTCGGCTCTCTATCAGATAGCTCCCTATGTATTTAAGGATCTTGCTCCCGTTGTTCTCAACGGCTCCGTTAAGATGCTTCTTGCACAGTGGTTCGGCGCTGAAAAGACCGAGCTCTTCGGCGGCAAGGCTTCAGAGGCCACCGCTGTTCTCGCTAAGCTTCCGTCAGATGTAAAGGCATTCTATTCTAAGGCTGCCGGCACATACAACTGGGAGTGGTCGGACTTCACAATAGGCTCCGACGGCAACGGCTATTATCGCCTTGTCAGCAAAGACGGTCTCACAGAGACCTGGCTCAAGTTTGATATGTCCACCGCTAATTCGTTCGCTAAGCTCATTAACTGGAACTACACCATCTCCGGTGATTTCGTTAACGAGTTTATGCCCACAGCTGCAAACGACGGCTCCGTTACTGCTTCGGCAGCGGGGTATACCACCGTTCTTGCAGCGCTCAACGATTTTGTCGGCAAGGCAATCGACACAATGCTTTCGGATACTGCAAAGGCTGCAATCAATTGGACAAAGGGCGATAACTCAAACCTTGTTCCCAATCTTCGCAAGGCTCTTCAGTATGTAGCAGCTTATAACCCCGAGTATCTCTTCGGTACCGGCTATGAGACTGTTTATGCAGGCTACTATGACACAGTTGTAGATAAGTCCGCTTCCAATCAGGATGTTGTTACCGCTCTCGGCGCAATCGGCGTTAAGGCTCTTATGCCTCAGATAATTCTCCCGTCGGCTGCCGAGCTCAAGGGACAGAACGTAACCGCTCTTCTCGCTTGCGTAATTCGTGAGCTTGCAACTCAGTTCGTTCCGACTTACAACTATGACGCACTTATTTATGCCGATTACAACTCGAAGACCCTCGTAAAGGGTAAGGACAGCGGCTATTGGCTCGATGTTATCTTTACCATGGGCACCGACATCGGTATGAAGTATCTCTCCAAGCTTGCCGACCTCGGCTCCGATAAGGCTGACGGCTACAGCGTTGCAGCCTCCAAGACTTATAAGCTTGCAGACTTCGAAAAGAACACACGCGCTTGGGAAGACACCATTGACTGGGTAATCGACTGGGCTCTCACCTCTGACAACGAGTGGTGCTGGAAGGTACAGAAGCTCATCAACACCGACGGCCTTGACCTCAACCTTGCTACCGCACAGGATCCGTGGGCTAAGCTCGACAAGATTATCCGCGACGTTCTTCCTGTTGAGAAGATAATCAACGAAACCGCTACTGACGGTAAGACCTTCCTTGAGACTGTTCTCAGAGAAGACATTATCGACAGACTTCTCAACCTTGACGTAAGCAAGCTCCTCGGTACAAACAGCGTTACGGGCATATTCAATATTCCTGCTAACAGCACTCTCAGAACCGAGGCTTTGTATCCCGCAGTATTCAGAATCGTAAGAGAACTCCTTAACAAGGTTCTCGGCAAGGTATGCGGCAACACCGCTCTTATCGCCGATTCTTACAATTCACTTGACGCTATTCTTCAGAAGGGCGCTATTGCAGACCTCGCAGAGAAATTGATTGTAGGTATTGCCTATGCCGTTAAAACAGGCGGTCTTCTTGACGTAGCTCTTCCGATCGTAAACTTCTTCCTCGGCTGGACTACTAACGCTCAGTCCTATGCTGAGCCTAAGCTTACAGTAGATAAGGGTACACTTAACTATGTACAGCTTACAAACGGCCAGATGAATACTACTCTTAAGGTAACAAACGCATCTGCAGGTATGATCTTAAAGCACGGCGATACATATGATCATCCTTATATGCTCACTCTTAAGTCTGTTACCGTTAACGGCACCGAAATGCTCACAAGCGGCGAAAAGACTCTTTCACCGTATGAGAGCACCGATGTTACTCTTAACACGGCAGTTCCCACAGACAGCCTTGTAAAGGTAACCGCTGTTTACAGCTTCACCTTCAAGGACGGTACTGCTTACGACGGCGACATTACTTCCACTACCTTTGAGTATGCGACCAACGATACAGCCGATACCGTCGGCACCCCTTGGTCTAAGGAAGATAAGAAGACAAACTTATATGAGGTAGTTAAGATGAAGGGCGAAACCACCACAGATTACCTTGTAACAAGTGCATCGGCTCTTGCTTCTGCTATTTCAAACATTGCCGTAACCTGGACTAACCAGAGAGATGCTGATTGTAAGTTCGACGCAAGCTCTGTTTCCGCTTATGATTCAACCTACTTTGAGTCCTCGGGTCAGGCAGAGGCTCTCGTCGGTCAGAAATTCTTGACAGGCGATCCCAACGGTATTGTTACCGTTAACCCGCTCAGACTTAAATCCGATGTTGACGTAGCGACGGTTCCCTCGGGTGCCACATATGCTCTCGGTAACAGCTCGGTAACTGTTTACGGTGAATACAGGAAACGTCACGGTACTCTTACCATGACTGCTCCGTTCGGCACTCTCTATTACTACAATGCGATGCCGATTAAATCTCTTGTTGACAGCGAGTTCAAGGCTAACCGCGATTCTTCTAAGTATCCGGCAGAGGCTTGGAACACTTACTGGACAGCTCTTACCGCTGCTGCTAAGCTCGCTTACGGCCCGTTCAAGAAGGCTAACCTCGGCAATTACAGTGACGACAATCTCACTGCAGCCGTAACCGCTCTTGAAACCGCCGCTAAGGCTCTTGATACAGCAAGCTCAACACCTGCAAGCGGTTCAGCAACCGTTACACCGGCTCCCATTGAGGCTGCTCTTAAGGCTGCCGGCGACATCAACTATCAGAACTTCGACCTCTATGCTTATTGGGCTTACGAAAAGGCAATGAAAGCCGGCAACGCTATCATTGACGCTTACAAGGGCCCCGTAGCTCCCGAAAAGTACATTGACGGCAGCTCACTTTCAGAGGCTGAAATTACTGCTATTGCCAACAAGGCAACCGCTACATATAAGAATGCTATCGTAGCTTCCATGAAGGCTCCTTCAATCGAAGCTCAGAACGCTTATATGGAAGCCGTAAAAGCTTACAAGACTCCTGATTATTCGGAGCTTGAAATCGTTAACAACGCTAAGAACATTGCTTGGTATGCAAGCTTCCTGAAGAACGCTGCGGTTAAAACCGAAAAGCAGTTCCTTGCTAAAGAAATTGCTGCGGCTAAGGCTCAGGGCTACAAAGAGGCTGATTACACAGCAGGCTCTTATGCAAGATACACCAAGGCTCTTGCAGCTGCCGAGGCATTAAATGCCAACGCTAAGGCTCTTCAGTCTGAGGTATTCGATGTTAAGTATGAGCTTGAAATCGCTCAGCGCGCTCTTATGCCGAAATCGGCTTCTGCTCTCGAGGCAGGTGCTTACACCGAGCTTGAGGCAGTTATAGCTCAGGCTAAGTCAATATTCACTGACAACAGTGCATATACATTTGACGCATCAAAAGCTGACGGCCTTTCAGAGACCGAAGCTTATGCTAAGCTTGTTTCCGTACTCGGCTATGAGTACACCGATGAGAAGGGCAACACAGCAAACCTTTACAGCGGCTCCGCTGAAAACTATGCTGCAAATGACCGCTTCTATTCAAACGTTGTAGCAGCTCAGATTGACGCTGTTGTCACAAACCTCAAGAATGCTATGGCTCCGTTCGTATGCAAGTACGTAGCAGTTCCCACCACAGCGGGTTCAAGTGAGGGCGTTTCCGTAACAGAGAGCGCTTCTCTCATCACCGGCGTAACACCCGGCTCGCTCGCTACTGCCGACGACGTACTCGCAAGAGTAACGGCTAAGGATTCTTCGGCTACAACTCTTAATGTTGCCGCTAACGCTGCAGGCCTTTATGGTACAGGCGCTACCGCAACACTCAGCCTTAAGTCGAGCGGTGCTCCGGTTGCTATCTACACAGTCGTTATCTACGGCGATGTAAACGGCGACGGTGTTGTTGACGGATTCGATGCTTCCTACATGGACCTCGCAATCAACAACAGAGCTGCTCTCACAGGCGCTTATAAGACTGCAGGCGGCCTTGCTACCGGTAAGGTTGACCTCGCTAACTACGGCCTTGTAGTTGACGCTGCTTACGGCGGAACTGCAATTGCTCAGAAGTAATTTCCTTTAATTACTTAAGTTAAAACCCGGTGGGGGAGTTATCTCCCCCACAAGGGCGTATGTAATGGGATATTCTTAAAAAGATTAGAGCATATACTTTAAAAGTGCGGCGGAATAGTTTTGTGAAAAAACGGTACAAAGCTTGTAAGCCCGCGAGGGAATAACTTTATTTGTGATAGCGTAAGGGATATTTTCTTTCGGTGTGCCATTTTTATTCACAAATTATTGACATTGTGCTCTCAAAAGTGTATATTTAATATTGATTAAGAATAGAAGGAGGCAAAAAATGACCAAGGCAAAAAAGGCTATTAGCCTTATTGTATCTGTTGTTATGCTCCTTGGCGTGCTTGCAGTCGGCGTTTTCGCAAATGATAATACCGGTGTCGCAGAAAACGGCACTATCGCTTTATCGTTTGACAAGGCGTCATATAACGCAGGCGAGACGGTCAAGGTTACCGTAAAATTAACCACAGATTATTATGCTGCAACGGTTTCTGTTCCTGTTCAGTATGACAGCAGTGCTGTTAAGTTTGTAAGCGGCACAACCGCTTCAACGCTGTTCGGTGCAGGCGATGCAACAAAGACGGTCGTAAATGATGCTGCTGCGGGCGGCAAGACTTATGTCTATGTCGGCGTATTACCGCAGGCTGCCGGCGGAGCTGTTGCTCAGAAGGCAAACGGCGTCGTACTTTCGACCCTCACCTTTACCGCTTCTAAGGCCATTTCCGATACTGCGGCCGCTTGCGGTGTGCTTAACGATCAGAAAACAATGACCAATCTCGGCGGTAAACTCTATGTAGGTTCCTACAAGACCTCTGATGTAACCTCTACGGTTTATACCACAGGTCAGAAACTTACTTTCCCGGTAATGAAGGCTGCTGCTGCAGCTGATCCGGAACTTATCCTTACCGAAGAAGGCAACGGTGCGGTTATCAGAAAAGACCTTTGCACTGGCTCGGGCGACTATGCCGGCTGTGTATTCGGTATAGATACCCTTAATGGCGAAAACATTGAGGATTTTGTTACTACAAAAGCAGGTTCTATTGAAGTTGTAGCTAATGCTGATGGCAATATGTCAACAGGTGCTACAATTCTTCTTAAAGATGACAGCGGCGAAGTAGTAGCTACTTATGTATTCATTTACTTCGGTGATGTTAATGGCGACGGTAGTGTTGACGGCTCGGATGCCGGCGACGTTGAAGCACATGATGCTTGGCTTGTTACAATTGATGAGGACACAGCAGCATATTATTCAGCAGATGTAAACGGCGATGGTAGCATTGACGGTTCGGATGCTGGTGATATTGAAGCACATGACGCATGGCTCGTTACACTTCCTTCACAGGCTGAAATGGCTGGAGTTTTTAATGGTGCTTGGTAATTTAAATTAAATAAAAAACTAAACAAATAGGAGATTAAATTATGCTTAAGATGAGAAAAATTTTAAGTGTTGCTCTTGTTGTTGTGATGCTTTTTAGCGTGTTTGCAGTTAATGCTTTTGCTCTTGAAGATGGTAAGGAATTCGGTATGATTTTGGTATCGGATAAAACCGAGAAGGAAATCGTTCCCGGTGCTACTGTAACAGTAACACTTTCATTCGAAATGGCTGACTTTAGCCAGAAAATGAGTGATATGAAGATTTGCCTTCTTTATGACAAGAATGTCTATACTCCTGACCTTACATCAAGGACATTTGTAGGAGACTTGGCTGGTTATGCAAAAGATGGTACAAAGCCTAATATCAATGCAAACTATGCTGCTGCTGTTATGAAAGCTTCAACAATGGCTGAAGATGAAAAGGCTCTGTATAACAGCGGTGTTATGCAGCAGATCCTTTCTGATGCATCTAAAGGTCAGACAAACAAGTGGGGCTTCACAGTAACAGAAGATGCTGCTGGTGTTTCAGTAGCTCAGATGACATTCAAGTTTAATGTCACAGGCGATGAAGCAGCTCTTGCTTCTGGCAACAAGAACATCAAGATTTGTGATGCACACAATTCACAGCAGACAATCAAAAAAACTGACGGTACACATACCCCAACCTACATTTCAAGCTTTGATGCTTCAAAAGCTAACATCATGGCTAACATGCCGTCAGCTCCGTCTTATGCTGTAGCTAAGTATAAGACTCAGGTTAAGTTCACAGGCGATAAGACAACTGCTCCGGATGATCTCTTCCAGTTCAGACTTACTTCGGTTATCACAGCTGCTGACTTCGCTGCTATGAACTCAAACGGCAATACAATTAAGAGCGTTGGCTTCATTGCTGCCAACACAGGCGCTGCCGATGCAGCTGATGCTAAGGCAGCAGTTGAGAAAGGCACCGCACTTCCGTCAGCTTGGAAGGCTGCTTCCACCGACTATGTAAGTCAGGCAGACGCTTCTTCCGATGCATACTTCGGCGCAATCGTCAAGAATATCTCTCATGCTTCTCAGGCAACTGATATTGACTGCATCGCTTATGTATGCTACAATGACGGTACTGCCGATCATTATGTTTGGTATTCCGCAGCTGTAACTGCTAAAGTTGCTTCAGGATATGATGCTGCTGTTGCTGCTTGGAAAGCTCAGTAATTGAATTTTACCAAGAAACCACAGCGAAACTTTACTATCGGTTCGGCTGTTCAAAACTGAATATTCCGTTCCGACATTAAATTTTATTATTATATCTTGAAAGGAGATTAAATCTCAATGAAACAGGTTTATCAAACACCGGATTTCGATGTTTCTGCATACGAGCTTGATGATATCATCACAATCTCCATAGGCACCGGCCCCGTAGAGGGCGGCGACTCGGGTTGGGTTGAGATCTGACGCTCACGTAGCAATCGATCCGATTTATTAACAATCATAAGCAGAGCAAGGTTCGCCTTGCTCTGTTTTTTTGTGCCCTGTTTTGCATTTTGTGCACCATTCCGTTTCTGTACCCCATTCTGATATCGTGTGCCTATTCTGTTTTTGTACTTAATTTAGGTGCTGTATGCCTATTCTTTTTTTGTGTGTCATATGAGGAGCTTTCCACACACCCCTGCCCGCCCTTTTCACTATTCGTTTTCCACTTCCGTTTTCGTCTTTTTACTTTTCAGCCTCACTTGCAGAGAGCAAGCCTCGCCAAAGCAGTTTGGAAGCTTTTTGCCTCCCTTGAAAAGGGAGGTGGGTTGCCGCAGGCAAGCCGGAGGGATTCTGCGGAGCTATATGGAATTTAAATAGAAAGCAAATTACTTTTTAATCCCTCAGTCTACTCACTTCGTTCGTAGCCAGCTCCCTTTACAAGGGAGCCTTTTTTGTCACTACGTGACATTTCCCCACACCGTGGGGAATCACCCTTTACAAGGGAGCCTTTTGACATTTCCCCACACTGTGGGGAATCACCCTATTTGATGTGGCCTGAAAGCGGCTGCAATGTAAATTCGGCAGTCGAAAGAGACATTTATGCAAAAAATCCGCGATTTTTGCCGCAATTTCAAAATTTCGGCAGATTGACGAATAATTAACACATTGATTATTTATTTTGACGGAGTAATCATCAATATATTGTGTAGTTGCCCATTTACACCCCACAGATGTATTCGTCATTTTTCCAATTTCGTGGCTGTTTAGTTTAACAAATTCAAATAATAGTTAAAAAACATCTAAACGTCCGCAATTTTGAGTTCGATTTGTTTGCCGCGTCGTATTTTTGCGTTGACAAGAGTCTTTTTTGTGCTATAATTACAAGTGAACGGTAATTCACTACACGTGGTTATCTATGGTGCGCCGCTTTTGCGCAGCACCGTTTCGTTAATTTTATTAAACGGAGGTCACGATATGGACACAAGATTTGCAATTTCGGAGTACAATGACGCTGTTGCAGTCAACAAAGAGCTTGATGAGCTTATTAAAAAGCCGATTTACACCATCAAGCCGGAGGCTCTTAAAAAATACGAGGATGAGTATTACAACAAAAAGTGCCTCAAATCAAAAGCACAGATTGAGGAAGCTCGCCAGATAATCCCCGGCGGCGTTCAGCATAACCTTGCTTTCAACTATCCCTTCCCGCTTGTTTTCACAAAGGCAGAGGGTGCATATCTCTATGACGTTGACGGCAACAAGTATTTTGACTTCCTTCAGGCAGGCGGCCCGACTGTTCTCGGCTCCAACCCGAAAGCTGTTCGTGAGCAGGTCATCGACCTCCTTAATACTTGCGGTCCCTCAACCGGACTTTTCCACGAGTTTGAATACAAGCTCGCCAAAAAGATTTCAGACAGCGTTGAAACCGTTGATATGTTCCGTATGATGGGCTCGGGCACCGAGGCTTGCATGGGTGCGGCTCGTATCGCGAGACTTGCTACAAAGCATAAGAACATCATAAAGATGGGCGGCGCTTACCACGGCTGGTCAGATCAGATGGCTTACGGTATCCGCGTAAACGGCACCAAGTTCACACAGGCTCACGGTGTTCCGCTCAACTGCTTCATGTTCATTCAGGAGACTACTCCGAACGATCTTGACGAGCTTGAGAGAAAGCTCAGACTCAACCAGTTCCGCGGCGGCACAGCAGCCGTTTATATGGAGCCGGTAGGCCCCGAGAGCGGTACTACCCCCATCACCGTTGAATATGTTAAGGGCGTTGAGCGTCTTTGCCGCAAATACGGCGCACTCCTCGTATTCGATGAGGTTGTTACAGGCTTCCGTATCGGTATGGCAGGTGCTCAAGGTTACTTCGGCGTATCGCCCGACCTTACCATATTCGGTAAAGTTATTGCAGGCGGTTATCCGGGTGCAGGCGGCATCGGCGGTAAGAGAGAGTACATGAAGTATCTCGGTGCAGGCCTTGATTCGAGCGGTAAGAAGATCCACAAGGCTCTTGTTGGCGGCACAATGACCGCTAACCCGCTTTCATGCTGCGCAGGTTACTTCACTCTTGAAGAAATCGAAAGAACCAACGCTTGCCAGAAGGCAGGTCAGATGGGCGACAGAATTTGCGCTGGTCTTAAAGAGCTCGTTAAGAAGCACGGTCTTCCCTTCGTAGTTTGGAACACCGGCTCTATCTGCCACCTTGAGACAGTCGGCACAATGCACTATCAGATTAACTGGAAGAAACCGTGGGAAATCCCGGCAATTCTCGGCGAGACCGGCATAAGACAGAAGGAAATGGAGCATATGGGCGCAGCTTATATGGCAGAGGGTCTTGTAACTCTCGCAGGCAGCCGTCTTTATACTTCAGCCGCTTATACTCCTAAGATGATCGACCAGGCTCTTGCTTGCTTCGACAGAGTATTTGAAAACGTCGCTGTTAAGGCTGACTGAATTTAATCCCAAGAAAATGGGGCGGACGGGTTTTCCGTCTGTCCCGCTTTGTTATAAATAACGAAGAGGTGAATACAATGGATATAATGGAAGCAAAACAGCTCGTCATTAAAGCCGGTATAGAGGTTGTTGAATACGGCCTTATCGCGAGAACATGGGGTAATATTTCATGCAGAGTAGACGATAAGAGATTCGTTATTACTCCGAGCGGACGTCCCTATGAAACTCTTACTCCCGACGAAATAGTAGTTGTTAATATCGACGATTGCAGCTATGAGGGTGACATTAAGCCGTCCTCGGAAAAGGGCATTCATGCCGAGGCATATCGTCTTCGCCCCGAGGTTAATTTCGTAATTCACACGCATCAGATGCAGGCGTCCGTCATAAGTGCGCTCGGTATGGATATAAACGAGGTTGAACCCGCGTCGGCCGAAATAGTCGGCGATAATGTCCCGATTGCGGCATACGGACTTCCCGGAACCGGCAAGCTTCGCAAGGGCGTTGTCGAGGCTATAAAGCGTTCGGACTCCAAGGCCGTAATTATGGCTCACCACGGTGCTCTTTGCATGGGTAAGGATTACGACGAGGCGTTTAAGGTAGCGGCAGAGCTCGAAAAGATCTGCGAAACTACCGTTAAAAACAGATACCGTCTCATCACCGGTAAGGTAGCCGAGACCTTAGGCGACGTAGCCGAGTATATCGGCTCGCTCTTTGACTCGAGTGCCAAGGAGGCTCCGGTATTTGAGCCGTGCAACAGCGAACGTGACGGCAGCGTGTTTAATATAAGTGCCGTAGACGGCGACGGCTCGATAGTCAGAATAGATATTAAAACGGGTGAGCTTGTAGCGGGCAATGATTATCCGGCTTCGGCTGAAATGCACAGAGCCATCTATAAAAAGCGCAAGGACGTAAACTTCATTATGCACACCAAAACACCGGCGGAAGTCGCAATGTCTAAGTCGGGCAAAACAATGAAGCCGCTTCTTGACGATTTTGCACAGCTTGTCGGCGCAACCGTTCGCTCGGTAACATTTAATCCCAACAGCACCAAAAAGACCGCTAAGAAGGTCGTAAAGGCTCTCAAGGGCAGAAACGGCGTTCTTCTTAACAACAACGGTGCGCTTTGCGTATCGGGCAGCGAATATGATGCCGCAGCGGTTGAAATGGTAATGGATAAGGGCTGCAAGACCGCAGTCGGCGCAAGACTGTTTGAGGCAGGCAAGCCCATAAACCCCATTGAGACAAGACTTATGAGATTTATATATCTCAAGAAGTACTCAAAGCAGGCTAAAAAGTGATATTTGAATATGGTGTAAAAAAGTGTCGCAAACCTCGTGTTTGCGGCACTTTTGCATTTTCCGGACTTTGTTTATCACGGTTTTGAGCGGCTCGCTTCGTTCTGCGTCGCGGCAAAACCGGAGGCTTGCCGGGCTAAAATAAAATCGCGCGTTAATTCTCAACCGAAGAGCTGCCGCATATACATATAGTGTTGTACCTGCCATAAGGGACACGGTGTTTATAAAGCGGCAGGCATAGTGTAAACAAAGCAGGTGAGAATTATGAAAAAATATTACCCCGAGGGTGCACGCCCAGACATCGAAGCCGTCGAAAAAAGACTTTCAAGCCCGGCGGAGCTCAAAAACGCCTTTTTGTCGGGAGAATCGCTTGAGGCGCGCGCGTTTCTCTGCGACCGCGGACACAATCTCGATGTGGATTTAAGGTGTATGAAGGGATTTATGCCGCGCGAGGAATGCGCTATGGGGATTGAAGATAATACGGTTCGCGACATAGCCATAATATCGCGCGTTAATAAGCCCGTTGACTTTGTGATAACGGGATTTTCCGAGAATGAAAAAGGGGAGACCTTCGCACTGCTCAGCCGACGGAGACTTCAAGAGCAGTGTGCGGCAAATTATACTTCAAGACTTATTCCGGGCGATATAATCGACGCGCGTGTGACACACCTTGAGCCGTTCGGCGCGTTTTGCGACATAGGCGCAGGCATTTCGGCACTTATGCCGATAGACGGTATCTCGGTGTCGCGCATACCTCATCCGTGTGTTCGTTTTTCGGTTAATCAGGATATAAAGGCAGTTGTGAAATCGATAGATGAAAACGGCAGAATCACCTTGTCGCAAAAGGAGCTGCTCGGCACTTGGGAGGAAAATGCTTCAAAATTCGCGCCCGGAGAAACCGTGCCCGGAGTAATACGCTCTGTGGAGGATTACGGTATATTCGTGGAGCTTGCGCCCAATCTTGCAGGGCTTGCCGAATGCGCCTTAGGGCCGCGCGCAGGCGACAGTGCCGCGGTTTACATAAAAAGCATAAATCCCGAAAGGATGAAAATAAAGCTTATTATCGTGGACTATTTTACCGGTGACGGCAAAAGTCCGGCGGCGGATTATTTTATAAGTGACGGTCACATAGATAAATGGACATATTCACCCGAAACGTCAATTAAAAGGGTCGAGACGGATTTTATGAGCTGATTGTATAAAAAATATTGCAAAAATGATATAATTATGGTAATATCTACTTAATTGTTTAAAGCAGGGGGAGAATAATTATGTCAAAAAACAGGATGAAAAAGCTTGTCAGTATACTTTTGGCACTGACCATGACAGTTCTTTGCTTTGTTCCCGCGGCAGCCGCAGAGCCCAAGGATAAGGTTACGCCTATCCTGATAATAGCAGGCTTCAGCGAATATGCGCTGGTGGACGGCGACGGAAATCAGGTTTGGGGGCCGTCGCAGGACGCAATAGTTGAAACGGCGAAAAACGCCATAGCTCCGCTCGGCGCGTTTCTAAAGGGAGATTATGAAACGTTTTGCACGGGAATAGTGGAAATAGCAAACAATCTTTTCGAGCCGGTTTCGTGCAATCCCGACGGCACGGCAAAGCACCCCGACGTCACCGTTATAGACCAATATACCGAGCCGGTATCGCAATACGGACTTGACGAGGTCACAAGGGCAGACGTCTTTGATAAGGATATAGTCGATGCGTGCTGCGACGAAGTCGGTGCCGACAACGTTTACGTTTACGGTCTTACTTGGCATAAATCTATGCAGGAGCTTGCAGCGGACATAAACACGTATGTTCAAAAAATCAAGGCGGATAAGCACGTCGACAAGGTATCGATTGCCGGCCACAGTATGGGCGGAGCGGTTTTGGCTTCGTATTTGGGGCTTTACGGCTGTGACGACGTCTCAAACATAACCATGCTAAATTCCGCATTTACGGGGCTTGATATGGTGGGCTGTCTCTTTAAGGGCGAGATAGCCGTCGGCATAGATAAGCTTATCCCGTTTATAAATCAGAGTATGAATTCCGACACTCTCGGCAAGGTGCTTGACACACTCAAGCTTTTGCAGCTTGCGGTGCCGAAGCTTGAAGGCTTCCTCGAGACCGAGCTTCCCGACGGCAGCGGCAGAACCTATAAGGACCGAATTTATACCGAGTGCCTTGTTTCCGGCTTCGGCTACACGCCGAGTCTTTGGGCGTTTGTACCCGATGAATACTATGATGACGCAAAAGCCGTAATGAAGGCGTATATGGAGAAAAATCAGCAGCAAAGCGGCGTTTCGGCTTCCGTGATAGCTGCCAACTGGGCGACCTTTGAGAGAAAAATCGACGAGATACACGATATACAGGCGAATATTTCTTCGATTTTACAGAGAGCCAAGGCAAGCGGCACTTCTGTTTGCATATTCTCAAACTACAATCTTTATATAGCGCCGTTTACGCCTACTGCCGATTACACGAGCGACGGAGTTATAGAGACAAACCGTACAAGCGGCGGTGCCACCTGCGCCCGTCTTAAAACGACTCTCGGCGACGATTACGTTCAGGCGAGGGACGTCGGGCACAACTGTCTTTCCGAGGACGGCATTATCGACGCCTCAACCTGTATGCTCCCCGAAAACACCTGGTTTATAAAGAATTACGGGCATGCGATTTTTGATTACCGCAGAAACGGATGTGACCTTTATGTTCGGGCGATGACGGCGAAAACGCAGCCGACCGTTGACACTTGGGCGGAGTATCCGCAGTTTCTTGTGTATAATGCGGGAACTCACTACGTGGCTCCGCTTACGGCAAAGCTCGGCGACGTGGACCTTGACGGCAGCATAACGCCAGTTGACTCAAGGCTTGCTTTAAGATACGTAAACGGTATGGAGGAGCTGTCCCCCACGGCTAAATATGTTGCGGATGCAAACCGCAGCGGCGATATTTCGACCTTTGACGCGGAGTATATCTTAAAGATGTACACGGGTCTTGTATAATTTCATTTCCGAAAGGAGCTGTAATTTTTACGGCTCCTTTTTGATTTGCGCAGTTGTTAGTCGCAAAAAGCAGCGTAAAACTTGCATATTTTCCCCTAAAATGCTCAAAATTGTATTTTGTGCTTAATTTATTTCGCCGAAATACAAAAAATTCGCAAAAACTATGGAAATGCCGTATTTTTTCTGTTATAATATCAAGCGGTTTATAATGCCCATAGCTTTAAAGCGAGGGCAGCCATTAACACTGTAATTTATAATTGGAGGTATTCTCAATGGCAAAAAAGTATTGCTACCTTTTTTCAGAGGGTAATGCTAACATGCGTGAGCTCCTCGGCGGTAAAGGCGCAAACCTTGCCGAAATGACCAACATCGGTCTTCCGGTACCGCAGGGCTTCACTATCACAACAGAAGCTTGTACTCAGTATTATGAGGACGGCCGCGAGATCAATCCCGAGATCATGGCTGAAATAAACGAGTACATCGTAAAGATGGAAGGCATCACCGGTAAAAAGTTCGGCGATAAGAAAAATCCGCTTCTCGTATCGGTTCGTTCCGGTGCGCGCGCTTCAATGCCCGGTATGATGGACACAATCCTCAACCTCGGCCTTAACGAGGAGGTTGTTAACACAATTTCCGAAATGTCAGGCAATCCGAGATGGGCTTGGGACTGCTACAGAAGATTTATTCAGATGTATTCCGACGTTGTTATGGAAGTCGGCAAGAAATATTTTGAGCAGCTTATAGACGCTATGAAAAAGGAAAAGGGCGTAACTCAGGACGTAGAGCTTGACGCCGACGACCTTAAAAAGCTCGCTATGCAGTTCAAGGATGAGTATAAGGCTAAAATAGGCGAGGATTTCCCGAGCGATCCCAAGGATCAGCTCATGGGCGCTATCAAGGCTGTTTTCCGTTCATGGGACAACCCCCGTGCAAACGTTTATCGCCGTGATAACGACATCCCGTATTCATGGGGTACCGCAGTTAACGTACAGTCAATGGCATTCGGTAACATGGGCGATGATTGCGGCACAGGCGTTGCATTCACACGTGACCCGGCTACCGGCGCTAAGGGCCTCTTCGGTGAGTTCCTTACAAACGCTCAGGGCGAGGACGTTGTTGCAGGCGTTCGTACTCCCATGCACATCACAGAGATGGAGCAGAAGTTCCCCGAGGCATTTGCAGAGTTTAAAAATGTTTGCAAGACCCTTGAGGATCATTACAGAGATATGCAGGATATGGAGTTCACCGTTGAGCACGGCAAGCTTTATATGCTTCAGACCAGAAACGGTAAGAGAACAGCTCAGGCAGCTCTTCAGATTGCTTGCGACCTCGTTGACGAGGGTATGAGAACCGAGGAAGAAGCGGTAGCTATGATTGACCCGCGTAACCTTGATACTCTTCTTCACCCGCAGTTTGACGCAGCAGCTCTTAAAGCAGCTACTCCGCTCGGCAAGGGCCTCGGTGCTTCTCCCGGTGCTGCTTGCGGTAAGATAGTATTCACCGCAGAGGATGCAGAGGAGTGGAACGAGAGAGGCGAAAAGGTTGTTCTTGTTCGTCTTGAGACCTCTCCCGAGGACATCACCGGTATGAAGGCTTCTCAGGGTATTCTCACCGTTCGCGGCGGTATGACTTCACACGCTGCCGTTGTTGCACGCGGTATGGGTACTTGCTGCGTATCGGGCTGCACAGCTATCGATATGGACGAAGAAAATAAGAAGTTCACTCTCGCAGGCAAGGAATTCCACGAGGGCGACTACATTTCAATAGACGGTTCTACCGGCAACATCTATGAGGGCATTATCCCGACTGTTGACGCTACCATAGCAGGTACATTCGGCAGAATAATGGGCTGGGCTGATAAGTACAGAACCCTCAAGGTCCGTACCAATGCAGATACTCCGGCTGACGCTAAGAAGGCAAGAGAACTCGGCGCTGAGGGCATCGGCCTTTGCCGTACAGAGCATATGTTCTTTGAAGAGGACAGAATTGCCGCATTCAGAGAGATGATTTGCTCCGACACCGTTGAAGAGAGAGAAGCTGCTCTTGATAAGATTCTTCCTTATCAGCAGAGCGACTTTGAAAAGCTCTATGAAGCACTTGAGGGCTGCCCGGTAACAATCCGTTTCCTCGATCCGCCTCTTCACGAGTTCGTTCCCACCGAAGAAGCTGACATCAAGAAGCTTGCAGACGCTCAGGGCAAGACCGTTGAGCAGATTAAGGCTATCATCGCTTCTCTTCACGAGTTTAACCCGATGATGGGTCACCGCGGACTTCGTCTTGCAGTAACCTATCCGGAAATCGCAAAGATGCAGACTAAGGCTGTTATCCGCGCCGCTATCAACGTTCAGAAGGCTCATCCGGACTGGACTGTTGCTCCCGAAATTATGATTCCGCTTTCATGCGACGCTAAAGAGCTTAAATATGTTAAGGACATCGTTGTTGAGACTGCAGATGCAGAAATTGCAGCTGCCGGCTCCGATATGAAGTATGAAGTAGGTACCATGATAGAGATTCCGCGTGCGGCTCTTACCGCAGGCGACATCGCTAAGGAAGCTGAGTTCTTCTGCTTCGGTACCAACGACCTTACTCAGATGACTTACGGCTTCAGCCGTGACGATGCAGGTAAGTTCCTCGGTGCTTACTATGACAAGAAGATATTCGAGAGCGATCCGTTTGCTAAGCTTGACCAGGTCGGCGTAGGCCAGCTCATGGAAATGGCTGTTAAGAACGGTAAAGCTACCCGTCCGTCACTTCACTGCGGTATCTGTGGTGAGCACGGCGGCGACCCGTCTTCTGTTGAGTTCTGCCACAAGATCGGCCTCGACTATGTATCTTGCTCACCGTTCCGTGTTCCGATTGCTCGTCTTGCTGCTGCTCAGGCTGCAATCGCAGAGAAGAACAAATAATCAGAGTTTGATTTTGGGCAACCCCAATTTTTAAACCATAACAGGAAAAAGACCTTGCAGAGTAAAATCCGCAGGGTCTTTTTTGCGCATTGTCGGAGTGCCTTAAAGATAAAAAATCAATGTGTGGAATGACGGCTTCGCTTACTTTGATGAGAAAAAAGTCTCCGTCGGCTGAATTTTGTCGCCGAAATGCGCCTTTTGATTGACAATCCGACGTAAACATTTTAAAATATCAAGAAGAGATTTTAAAAGGACGCGAAATATGAAGAAAAAAGTCAGATTGAAAAAGACGGTAAAAAGAAAATTTTTGCTGTTTGTAATTTTGGCCGTCATAATGACGGGGCTTATAGTCGGTGAGCTTACGATAGGGCAAAGAGAGGTAAAGGACCCTGCCGTCGAGAGGCTCGAAGCAAAAATCAGCGAAACAACCACAGGGGAAGAACCGCAGGAGGAGACGACCGAAGAAGAGACTACCGCGGAAACGACAGCCCCTGAAACCGTTCCGGAGACGACCGCATCGGCACCGCCCGTTACGGCATCGGCAGCCGATTTTAACAATCCTCAAACCGTAGACCCGAACTCGGGCAATTGGGAGCTCACGCTTGTTAACGCAGGGCATAAGCTGCCAGACGGATATGTGCCGTCGCTTGCAAACGCGATAAGCGGAAGCAGCGTGCAGCTTGATTCGAGAGTTGTTAAAGCGTATCAAGAGATGTACGACGCCGCAAAGAAGGACGGCTGCGTTTTAACTCCGTATGCAGGGTATTGCTCGGTTTCACGTCAAAACGATAATTACAACCGAAAGGTGAGTTATTATAAAAATCAGGGCTTGTCCGATGACGACGCCGCCGCAAAGGCGCGCACGTTTATTTTGCCGGGCGGATATTCCGAGCAAAATCTCGGTCTGTCAATGGATATTGTGAGTGCAAGCTCCGATTTTGCCTCTACAAAGGAGTTTTCGTGGCTTGTAAAAAATGCGCAGGATTACGGCTTTATTTTGCGCTATCCCGAAAATAAAACCGACAAAACGGGTATGAATTATCAGCCGTGGCATTGGCGTTATGTCGGCAAAGAGGCTGCAAAGGCGATGAATAAGAGCGGCCTGTGCCTTGAGGAGTATCTCAAAGCGGCATAAATCAAGACGAAGCTCAAAAAAGGGGAATTATATAATGCTTAACACAAGAGCCGGCGGAGTTTTAATGCATATCACGTCGCTCCCGTCAAAATACGGAATCGGCGTAATGGGCGAAGAGACAAAACGGTTTATACGCCGTATCAAGGATATGGGGTTTTCATATTGGCAGGTGCTGCCGCTTTGTCCTACGGATTTTTACGGCTCACCTTATGCTTCTCCGGCGGCATTTGCGTTGTCACCGCTTCTGATTGACCCGGACACGCTCAAAAATGACGGTTTTGTGTCGGAAGACGACCTTGCAAGAAGCGTGTATTACGGCTCGCCTTACACGGCGGACTACGAATTTGCCGCAAAAAGCCGCAGGGAGCTTTTAAAAATCGCGTATCAAAACAAGAAAAACGAAGTATCTGCGGAGACTGAAAAATTCTGCGAGGAGAACCCGTGGTGCGAAGCATATTCGCTGTTTTGCGCCGCAAAGGAAAAATTCGGCGGCAAGCCGTGGTACGAGTGGGATGAAAAATTCGCACGGTACGAAAATGCGCTTAAAAACAGAGACGAGTTGAAAGACGAAGCCGATTTTTATAAATTTGAGCAGTATATTGCCTTTTCTCAATGGCACCGCATAAAGCAGTTTGCCAACGAAAACGGCGTAAAAATACTCGGCGATATGCCGATATACGTCTCAACCGACAGTGCCGATGTTTGGAGCAATACGGAGCTTTTTGAGATAGACGAGCGCAGCTTTGTGCGCCGCAGAGTTTCGGGAGTTCCGCCCGATTACTTCTCAAAGGACGGTCAGCTTTGGGGCAACCCGCTTTATAATTGGGATGTGCTTGAAAAAACGGGCTATGCCTGGTGGCTCAGCCGCATAAAGGACGCTTTTCGACTTTATGATACGGTCAGAATTGACCATTTTCGCGCATTTGCGTCATATTGGGCTGTTCCTGCGGACGAAAAAACGGCGAAAAACGGCGAATGGGTCAAGGGGCCCGGAATGAAATTTTTTGACGCCGTAAAGGAAGAAATGGGAGGCGTCCCTATTATTGCAGAGGATCTCGGCGTGTTCGGCGAGGACGTCACACAGCTGCTTGATAAAACTCGGTTCCCCGGTATGCGTGTAATACAGTTCGGCTTTGACCCGTGCGGAAACAGCACACATCTGCCGCATAACTATCCGCTGAATACCGTAGCATATGTCGGCACGCACGACAATACAACGCTGCTTGCGTGGCTTTGGGAGGCAACGCCCGAAGAGCGAGCCTTTGCGCTTGATTACTGCGGATTTACGGGCGATAACTGGGGCGACGGCGGATATTACAGCCCGTCCTGCCGCAAGATTATCGAAACCGTGTGGCGCTCTTCGGCAAAGCTTGCCGTCATTTCTTATCAGGATATGTGCGGCTTCGGCTCGGACGCGCGTATGAATGTTCCCGGCAGAGCGTTCGGCAACTGGCAGTTCAGAACCACCGAGGAAACAATAGACGGTATAGACAAAAATTATTTCAGACACATTAACGACCTTTTCAGACGTACCGGCGGCGAATAAAAACGAAAAGCTCCCCCAAGGGGAGCTTTTTTAATAGATTTTATTTATAAGGCGAAGCACTCTGATAGGCTCCTTTGAAAAGGGAGATGCCACCGCAGGTGACTGAGGGATTATTCAGGCTCCCTTGAAAAGGGAGCTGGACGCGAGTTCACGAGCGGACTGAGGGATTAAAAGGTATTGCGCTTTTTATTCAAATTCCATATGCTCCCAAGAAATCCCTCCGGCTTACCTGACGGTAAATCACCTTCCTCTGCAAGAGAGGAGAGGTTGAGCGAAGAGAGAAAAGTGAACAGCGAATAATGAAGTGAGCGGACTGAGGGTAGACGAAAGAAAAGCGAGACGAGAGTAAAATGTGAAAAAGTAAAAAACGACAAGCATCAAATGATACTTGCCGTTTTTGGAGCAGGTGAGGGGAATCGAACCCCCGTATTCAGCTTGGGAAGCTGATGTTCTGCCATTAAACTACACCTGCTTACGTGCTACGCTGAATATTTTATCATTATTTTTACAATAAATCAATAGTAATATGATACGCGGCACAGCTTAACAGGATCGTTTATGCTGTCGCTTCTTATTACAGCTTTTCCACGGAGAGCCTCAGCCTTTTCAAATCGTTTTCGTCGGGATGAGACAGAGCACGGTCAAAGTTTTCAATCAGCATATCGAGATTCGGCACGGGATTCGGCAGGCTTTTCATTTTGATATAGCGCTCCCTGACCGTTTGCGGCATTTTTCCCTGACACATATACTCACCGACTGTGATGTTGCTGCCGCTAATGCTCTTTTTTGTATTTGCGAGGATTTCTTTGAAGTACTCCTCGTCTCCGCCGAAGCCCGCCGTTCCGAAAAGAAAAATCCTTTTATTTTTCAGCTTTTCAAGCAAATCCAAGGTCGCCTTGTCGGCGGTTCCCTTATCCGTCCAAAAGCCTATAAATAAAATGTCGGATTGTGTATCGGCGTTTTCGCTCACTCCGAAATAATTGCAGTTTTCCTCCGGCAGTGCGTCGCGAATGGCGTCGGCGAGCAGCCTTGTGTTGCCTGTCGGGCTGCTGAAAATAATTGAATAGCTTTTATCTGTCATGATGAACCTCTTTACTTGTGCGGCATATTACATATGCGGCGAAATTATGTTATAAATTATTATATAATTACGACGGCAAACAGTCAACAGCCGCAAATGCCGAAAGCTTATACAAAAAGCAAGCTTTTCTGTGGTCGGCAATAAAAAGGCTTTCGTCTCAAGTGAAACGAAAGCCTTGATTTTATGTGTTTATGCTTGACGTTACGGCTTTGAGCCGCGCTTCAACAGCCTTTTCAGTCCTTGAGCTCGTCAACATACTCGGTATGCTCACGCAGATACTTTTTATCCTCGGGCTTAAGGTCAAGGCCTATGGTTCCGCCCGGATTCATAAGGTAATCGGGGTCAAAATAGTTTTTAAGCGTGCGGATTATGCCGTATTCCTTTTCACCGAGGTAGCCCTCAAGCCACGGGGCAAACATCTTTCCGATACCGTGGTGGTGGCTGATGGCAGCACCGCTCTTCTGTATGGCGTCGAGAATTGTTGCGTGATAAGCACGGAACTCCTCTTCGTCCTGCATTTTAGTCATAAAGATGAAGTAGAGGTTGGCGCCCTGCGGATAGCAATGCGACATATGAGTTGTAACGATTGTGTTCGGAAGCTTATGGCAAACCTCACGAACCTCACGGTGAACACGAGCCATATTTGACCAGTTGACCGTGCACTCAAGCGTATCGATCATAAAGCCGAAATCCATGAGTGTATCGCGAAGATACGGGTCGTTAAAGCGGCCCTTTTCCCAGCCCTTGCATACGTAGCCGGTCATCGGGATACCGCCGTGCTTAACGGCAATTTTCATTATGTTATGCGCAACGTTTCTTGAGAAGCCCTTTTCGCCGTCTGTAAATCCGAGGAAGAGACAGCGCTCAAAGTCCTTGTAGCCCAATTTATCAAGAAGAGGCTCAAGCGGCGTTTCGTCAACGTTGTAAAGATGGAGCATTAATGAAGTCTCCTCCGGGTCTGAAAGACGGAAAACAGAGGAGAAGCCGCACTCACACTGCATCATTTCACGAGCGGCGCGCATAGCTGTCGGCCAGTCCTTGAACATATAAGAAAAGCGTTTTCTGTTTTCGGGCATCCAGCGGAAAAACTTGAGCGTGACCTCGGTAAGAACGCCGAAGGTGCCCTCGCCGCCCATCATGACCTGATTGAGATTCGGTCCCGTCGCCTCTCTCGGATAGTGACTTGTCTCGATTTTACCTATCGGTGTGGCGTATTTCTGCGAAACAACTATATCGGCTATGGTGCCGTAATAGGTGCTGTTCTGACCGGCACCGCGTGTGACGGTCCAACCGCCGACGGAGGAATATTCAAACGACTGCGGGAAGTGACCGCAGGTGTACGGACGCTTTGCGCCGAAAAGGCTCTGAGCGTTTTGAAGCGTTTCCTCAAGCTTCGGTCCGGACATACCTGCCTGAACGGTAATGGTCTGGTCGGTCTCATTGAATTTAATGACCTTGTTGAAGTTGCGGCGCATATCAAGAGAAACACCGCCGTTAATGGGCTCAACGCCTCTTGTAACCGACGAGCCGCCGCCGTAAACGTAGAGCGGTATTTTATTCTTTGTGACGTAGGCTACGATTTTCTCAATCTGCTCGCTTGTCTCCGGGAAAACAACAAGGTCGGGAAGAGAGTCAAAGCGACGGTGACGCATTCTGAGAAGATCGTACATTGTCTGTCCGTAGGAAACGGCGAGACGGTCGTAGTCGCTCTGTGAGACGTTCTTTTCGCCGACTATTGCGGCAATGGCCTTTACGTGCTTTTTGTCAATCTTCGGAGCGTGCTCTTCGCCGAGATTTACGGGGTCAAGACCCAAATCGTCATTATACTGCATAAACTCCTCGTCCTTGAGATTGCAGCGTTTTTTAACATATTTGTAAAGGCTCTCCTTCGGATATTTGAAGAAGTCGGGGTCGCCCCAGCGGAAAATTGAACGATAGCTGTTCTCAGGTGCTCTCTGAAGCATCCATTTAGGCTCAAAGCCCTTATACGGTTTTGTACTCATTATCAGTGTCCTCCTGTTTGAAAATGATGTAGGTATTTTTCTATTGGCTTTAATCTTGAGGCAAGGTGAGAATACGCCTTGCCGTAAATTTTCATATAGGTTCGGTGGTTTTCCTCGTTCGGAATAAATACGTCTTTTTTATGTACCATATGCTCTATGGCGTCCTCATAGCTACCGTAAACGCCCTGTGAAATAAACGCGACCATGGCACAGCCGACTGCGCTCGCCTCGTGTGTCTGAATACGGTGTACGGGCAAGCCGAACACATCTGCGGCAATTTGACATACGACCGGGCTGCTGGAGCCGCCTCCGCCGGCATAAAGCTCATCTACCGTGACGCTTGAGCGTTTTTGCATTTTAACGAGCCCGTGGTACAGCTCTAAGCAGATGCCCTCTATTATGGCACGATACAAATGATAACGCGTATGGAAATCCGAAAAGCCTATAATTGCGCCGCTCGCGTTCGGGTTCGTGATGCCCGGAGTCCAAAACGGCTGTAAAATAAGTCCGCCGGAGCCGGCCTCAATATCCTTGATTTTATCGTCAAGATAACGCTCTATGCAAACGCCCTCCTCGGCGGCGTCAACCTTATCCTTCGCGGCAAACTGCTCTATAAACCACGAAATCATCCAAAATCCGCGATAGACCTCGAATTCGGGATTGAACATATCGTTCGGAACAGCCGGATAAGCCGGCATATAAGGCTGCGGTTCAAAATATTTTTTAACCGCCATCTGTAAGGTTGAGGTCGTGCCGAAGGAAATTGCTGCTCGGTTTGATTTTACAACGGACATACCGATGGTTTCACAGCCCTTGTCGGAGCCGGTTGCTATAAGCGGAAGTCCCATTGGGATGCCCGTTTTTTCGGACGCATCTTTTGTGATTTTGCCTATGATCTCGCCCGACGGAACAAGCTCACAGAGCTTTTCGGACGGAACATTGCACACGCAGCGCGTGAGAGCACCGGGTTTCATCCAACGGCGGTTTTTGTAATCAAACGGTACGTGACCTATCATATTTGCCACGGAATCCTTAAGCTCGCCCGTCAAAAGATAGTTGAGATATGACGGCAGCATAACGTATTTGTCTGTTTTGGCCCATATTTCGGGCTCGTTTTGCATAATCCAGTTGCCGGTAGAGGCCCGGTAAATCATATCTACCGATTCTCCCATTCCCACAAGCGAAAACAATGCGTGTTTTGCTGCCGGAATCTGTCCGTCCTCGTCGGCCTCACGCTCGTCGAGCCATAATATTATGTCGCGAAGCGGACGTTTGTCCTTGTCGAGGCAAAGCACCGTGTCACGTATGCAGGTAAGGCATACGGCTGTTATGCGGTCAAGCTTATCGGCATTTCTCTCGATAACCTTTTTTGACATTTCGGCTATAATGTTAAAATAAAAATCCGGGGTCTGTTCTGCCCATCCGGGCTGTTTTGATAAATAAGGAACCTTGTATTTTTGCTGCTCCTTATCCTCAAAGTCTCCACTCTCATTGACAAGCAAGCATCTTGCACTCTGCGTGCCGACGTCAAAAGTCAGCACAAGTGACTGTTCCATTAAAGATTTTCCCCTCTTTCTTTTTTAAGGTTGCTTATTCTCGTCCTTCAGGATATTGCTTGTTGCAATCAAATCCACGCCGAGATTGAGAATATTCGGTACAACGACTTCCTCTCGTCCGAGTCGTTTTGAAACGGTGATACGGTTTACCTCGTGCATCAGGTCGAAAATTCTGTTTTTGGGAATCGGCCCCGATACGCGAACGGGCAGAACCGGTACCGAAGGGAAGGCGGTGCGCACCGTTGTGCAAACGGTACGACGCGGGTCGGTCATTTCGCTTACGGCGAATTCTTTGCCCCTTTTGCAGGTGTTGCCGGTCACAACGAGCTCGTCGCCGTCTGATGTAATCGTCATTCTGCACGAACGGGGACAAACGATGCAAACCAATTCTTTTGTCATTTTACACCGTCTCCTTTACCGAGTCTTTCCAGCCGAAGCTCCACTCGGCTGTTTTCGTTTAATTCGCATGCGCTGAAATCAATCGTGAGATTTTCCATTTCGGGCGGACGCATAAATGCGTAACGCTTTTTAAATATTTCCTTACCGCCCGCGTAAATATGAAGCACACAGTTGTTCTCCTCCTCGCGGACGCGGAAATACAGGTCTGTTTTACTGTTATCCTCGTTGAGATTGAGCCTTTGCGGCACTGCGTACAATAAGCCGTCGCCCGGAATTATCTCAATAAGCCGTCTTTCCTTGCCCGAATAAGCAGCGGCTGATTTTCCCGCCTGCTCGGCGTTCTGCGAAACAAAGTCAACCAAATCGTTGACGTGCAAAGCGTTTCCGCAGCTGAATACGCCGTCGATGCTCGTCATACACTGACCGTCGCATACGGGACCCTTTGTGCGTGGGTCAAGCTTTACTCCGACGGACTCGGCAAGCTCGTTTTCGGGAATCAATCCGACCGAGAGAATCAGCGTGTCACATTCGACGCGGCTCTGTGTGCCGGGTATCGGAGCCATATTTTCGTCAACCTTTGAAATCTCAACCGCTTCGAGCCTGTCAACTCCGAACACGCGAGTGACGGTGTGCGACAGGTGCAGCGGAATGTCATAATCGTGCAGGCATTGATGCAGGTTTCTCGTAAGTCCCGACGGCGTAGGCTTTGCCTCATAAACGCCGAGAACCTTTGCGCCCTCAAGCGTAAGCCGGCGCGCCATGATAAGTCCTATATCTCCCGAGCCGAGAATTACGCATTTTTTGGCGGGCATAAGCCCGAGCAGATTTGTAAAATGCTGTGCGGTTCCGGCCGTGAAAACGCCTGCAGGACGCGTGCCGTGAATAAATACCTGCTTGGCGGTACGCTCGCGACAGCCCGTAGCCAGCACAAGCGCTTTTGCCGTAAACACCGAAACGCCGCTTCTGCCGACGGTATGCACCGAAAAGCTTCCGTCGCCGTTTTTGTCTATTTTCGTGACAAACGTCAGGGTACTGTATTCGATATTGCGTTTGTACAGCTCATCCTCAAACCGCTCGGCGTATTCCGGACCGGAGAGCTGCTCGCCGAAGTGATGAAGACCGAAACCGTCGTGAATGCACTGCTTGAGTATTCCTCCGAGCCTTGCCTCTCTTTCAAGAAGGAGAACCTTGGCACCGTTATCGTGAGCGCTTATCGCCGCCGCAAGTCCGGCAGGGCCACCGCCGACAACGAGTACGTCATAGTTACCTGTCGTCATCACTCTTCGCCTCCTTCGTTTACCTTTGTTTCGCCGTATGTTATCACCGCTTCCGCCGAGGATTTTTTAACCTCATACAGCGGAACGCCGAGGAATTCGGCAATTATTTTGGTGACAAGCGGCGAACAGAAGCCGCCCTGACAACGTCCCATTCCCGGTCTTATGCGCTTTTTGATACCGTCAACCGTCGAAACGCATATCGGGGATTTCAAAGCGTCGAGAATTTCGCCCTTGCTGATTTGTTCGCAGCGGCAAATAATCTCGCCGTAGTCGGGATTTTCGGCTATCATTTTTTCTCTTGTATCGTCGTCCATTTCGCGAAGCACGGGAACGCCCTTGCGAATAGGATTATAATTGTTGTTTTTTTCAACCGTCTCGGTCTTGCCGAGCATATTGACCGCAAGCTCCGCCATATCGACGGCAACCGCGGGAGCAGTTGTAAGTCCGGGGGATTGAATACCGGCTACGTGAATCAAGTTCCTTGTTCTTCTGCCGGGTTCAAGTATAAAATCCTCCTCAAAGGTAGGAGCGCGAACGCCCGTGAAATAAGTGATTATATCACGTTTTGACAGCGCCGGCATTGTTTGAGTCTGCTTGTCGAAGACGGTTTTAATGCTCTCGGCACGTGTTTCCGTATTTTCCTTTTCAACCGTTTCTACGGCGTCGGGTCCTACGAGAAGATTATCGTGGACGGTGTGCAATATGCCGCCGCCCTTTGAATGGGTCTTACCGTGAACGCTTATGTCCTTTACGGAGGCTACCGAGTGCATATATGCGCCTGCTTTTTGGTCAAGAATCGAGTTGGTTCCTCGACGCGGATGAATCGAGAAAAATCTGTCATCCGCCATGGCGGCGATATCCTCGGCAAAAACGCCTGCGGCGTTGATAACGATTTTCGGATGAATAACGCCTCTGTTGGTGGTAACGCTTATGATGTTATGCTCCGACACCTCCATGGAGAGCACGGCGGTGTTAAGGCTTACCTGCGCGCCGTTTTGAACGGCGTTTTCGGCATAGGCTATGGTGAGTCCGTACGGGCAAACACAGCCTGCGCTCGGATTATACATTGCGAATTTTGTTTCCGGTGTGAGGTTCGGCTCGCGGCGCATAAGCTCCTTGCCCGAGATTATCTCGGTGTCCTCTATGCCGTCGTGATGCTTTCGCCAAAAAGCATACAGACCGATAAGCGGCTTCAGCGCGGCGTTGCGGAAAAGCACATATTGACCTACCTGCTTAAACGGAACGTCAAGCTCGCGGCAAACGTCTGCATACATATGGTTTGCGCGGCGAATGTACTTGTGCTTGAGCGAGCCTTTGCCGAGGTCGATTCCGGGGTGCACCTCGCCGTCGTTGCGTCCCGACGCCTGAAGCGCAAGGTCCGCCTCCTTGTCTACAAGTAAAACGTCAAGCTTCCACTTGGTCAGCTCTCTTGCTATCGAAGCACCTGAAATGCCGCCGCCGATAACAAGCACGTCGGGTGTTCTGCCATCGAGGAAATCATCCTTGAGAGACGGCAGACGCGTCGGAGCGGGCTGCTCGCCCGTGTAAACAATATCGTTGACAATATGCGTTGTGCTGAATTTTTTTGCCGCCGCTTGGCAAGCCGCGACGATTTCGCCCCAATCGGAGCTTTTGCCTCGAACAAAAATCGAGCCGTTCTCCTCCGAAGCACTGAATTTTCCGCCGAAAGTCTTTTTCAATTTTTTGTTAATTGATGATATGTTCATAACTTCAAGCCTCTTTTAATCAGCCTTGCAGTCGGTCACGCGCCCGACTGTGTATAAAAAATATGTCGGTTAACTGACCGACTCATAAGCCAAGTATAATTCCGCAAAAAGCATTTGTCAATACTTTTAACTAAAAAAATCACTCTTATGTATTTTTTTTGTGAATATTGTTTTGTAGACATTGCCGATTGTTCGTGTTATACTTTAAGAAATTTTGCAGGAGGGTATTATGGCAGCTCAAAGACCCGAAAATATAAACGAAATCATACTTGATACTGCTGAGGAGCTTTTAAAGGTAAATTCCTTTTCGGAGGTGACTCTCGCGAAAATAGCCGAAAAGGCGAATATTTCGAAGGGCACGCTGTATTACTATTATAAAAGCAAAAACGAAATACTTTTTGCCGTTACCGACCGCTATCTTTCGCGCCAATGGGACGAGCTGATACAATGGACGGAAAACAAGGAAAAGGATACCTCGCCGCACCGTCTTGTAAATTATGTAATCGAGAGAAATATAGCCTATGCCGGGCTCAGGCTTCACCTATTTGACGCGGCATTGCTCGGCGACGAGGAAATCAGAGCTAAGCTGATTCATCGCTATGATGAATTCCAAAAGCTTATTTCGGCAAAAATCGCCGAGAGAACAGACGTTGTTTCGGCCGACTATTTCACTTGGCTTATTTTGATGGTTTCCGATGGTATTATTATTCAAAACAGCCTTAAAAACGAGTCCTTCGATACTCGGAAATTTCTTGAGAACAGCACCGAATACATTAAAAAAATCGAGAATATGCATAAGTCGCAATAAACGAAAGCCTCCGTCTTAATAACGGAGGCTTTTTACTGCCGTAAAAGCAGAAAAGGGAAACGAAAAAAATTATACTTTGTGTTTTTTCTTTTTGCGCAGGCCCGCCGTGACGCCTGTTACGCCGCCGCTGACAAGCAGCAGGGAAATCCATAAAGCGAGGCCGCTTGCATTGCCGGTTCGGGGAGACTTCGGATTGCCCGGCAGCTTAGCCGTTACGGTGTCGGCCTTTTTAATTTCGTTTATACCGTCTTTGTCGCTGTAATACTTATCACAGCCGCCGCAGTACCAATACTC
>OIYH01000491.1_pt1 | contig 29880 bp, 22 predicted proteins | sample 1587911 | NCBI WGS metagenome assembly OIYH01 (sample SAMN03283252) | human gut metagenome | biome: human-associated habitat; material: feces | host: Homo sapiens | place: USA | collected 2013
AGAAAATATAGACCTATACTACAAAAATAAGCCACGGATATTTGCAACTGTGCCGATATTAGTCCTAATTTTGCATCGTAAAAACTATGCGAGACCCTGATTGAGTCGAGGTACACAGAAACACAACTTATGATGCGAAACACACAAAAACACTCATAAGGTTCTTTAGAAGATATATAGATACTTAAACCGATAGAAAATTAATAGATATAAAAAACTAAATATGATAAAGCATATTTATATATTCGTATTGGCAATGATGCTGTTAGCATCGTCAGGCGTGGCAAAGGCGCAGGACGTGGCTCTGAAGACCAATCTCTTAGGTTGGGCTACGACATCGCTTAACGCAGGTGTTGAGGTAGGCATCGCCGAGAAGCAGACAGCACAGCTGTTTGCCACGCTCAATCCTTGGGAGTTTTCCGGAGGCAAGAAGGTGCGCATCTGGAATGTGGAGCCGGAATACCGCTGGTGGACATGCCAGCGCTTCGGAGGCAGCTTCTTCGGAGTGCATGCTCTTGCCGGCGAATACAACGTCAAGAACGTGGACCTTCCGTTCGGCATCCTGCCAAAGACGAAGAGCGGACGACACTATGAAGGATGGTATATAGGTGCGGGTGTCACCTATGGCTATCAATGGCTGCTCTCGCGCCATTGGAACATGGAGGCGTCGTTGGGCATCGGTTATGCCTATAGCCCGTACAAGCTCTACGGACGTTGCGCCAGATGCCTTGAGAAGAACCATCGCAATTATGTAGGACCGACTAAGGCGGCTCTCAGTATGATTTATATATTCTAAACAGCATTATGAACACAAACTCATTGACTCGCATCATCATTTCGTGCCTCATTGGAGCAGCTTCGTGCAGCTCGGCAATGGCACAGAAGCTTGCTTCGGGAGCTGTAGCCATCGACAATCTGAAGACACATGTCGAAGGCAACAAGGTGGATGTGGCGTTCAGCCTTAACCTCAACAACCTGAAGCTTAAGGCAGAACAGCAGCTTGTTTTCACTCCAATGCTTGCTGCCGACGGCGACACAACTGCTCTTACACCTATTATAATTAATGGCAGAGCCAAACAGATACGCATGGAGCGTAGTGGTGAATTGGCTGCAATGGCCAATGAGGCTCAGCAGCCTTTGGTGATACAGCGCAAGAACGGAACTGAGCAAAGCGTTAGTTACAGCCAGACCATTACACGCAAGCGCCCGTTTGAGACCGAACACTTGAGTCTGCTTACCTCTCAGGACATCTGCGGATGCGGCGACAGGGAGAATCTCGACAATCTCCCCATTGGCACCATTGACAATATAGGAGCCTGGATGCCTGCCATTGCTTTTGTAAAACCTGCTGCCGAGGCTCGCAAGCAACGTGCCGAGAAGGGTGAGGCTTACCTTAGCTTCCGTGTCAACAAGACCGACATCGTGGCTGATCTCTTTGAGAACGCACGCGAATTGGCCAAGATAACGAAGACCATCGACCTTGTGCGCAATGACAAGAATGTGCAGATTACGGGCATCAACATTCATGGCTTTGCCTCGCCCGACGGTCCTTATGCAAACAACGAGCGCCTGGCTCGTGAGCGTGCCGCTGCTCTGAAGAGTTATGTGGCTAAGCTTTATCCTATTGAAGCCAAGCTGTTCAGCTCAAACTCCACACCTGAGGATTGGAATGGATTCCGCCATAAGGTGCAGAAGTCGCATCTGGCAAACAAGGATGAGATACTGAAGATTTCGAATTCAAACCTTGCACCCGACGATAAGGACATGCGCATACGCCAACTCTATCCGCAGGATTATGCCGTGATAATGAACGACATCTATCCGCGACTGCGCCACAGCGACTATACCGTCAGCTATACTGTGCGTCCTTTCTCGGTTGAGGAAGCCAAGCAGATACTCAAGACTCGTCCGCAGCAGCTTTCGCTTCAGGAGATGTATCTTGTAGCACAGACAATGGAGCCGGGTTCGGCTGAATTCAACGAGGTGTTCGACATCGCTGTGCGTATGTTCCCCGATGATCCGACAGCCAATCTTAATGCTGCATGTGCCGACTTGCAACGACGCGACATTGCTTCAGCAGAGAAACATCTGGAGAAAGCCGGCAACTCGGCAGAGGCATTGAACGCACGAGGCTCTTTAGCTGTGCTGAAAAAGGACTATCAGTCAGCTCGCCGGTTGTTCTTGGAGGCGGCTGCCGCAGGTTCGGAGGATGCCAAGGCAAATGCCGAACGCATCGCTAACACGAAATAATAAAAAATAAACATTAATCATTTTAACTTTTAAACTATGGTAAACGTTAAGAATCTATTCGGAATGGCTGTCATGGCTACAGCCTTGGTAGGTTGTTCAAGCAACGACAACCTCGCTCCTGATGGAAAAGACAATGTTGGCAAGGCAGGTACTGCCTATGCTAAGTTCACAATCCAGTTGCCTACAGTAAGCGGTACACGTGCAGTCGATCCTAATACAGGTGCTGAATTTAATGGCGGTACAGCTGATGAGTATGCGGTAAATGATGCTCAGCTTGTAATCTTCCAGAAGACCGCTGATTCAGACGGTGAAGGTGATTATAAGTTTGTAGAGACAGTTAATATTGGCAACCTTGAGCCTTGGAACAATCAGACTCCAGCTAACCAAGGTGTTACACGATATGCAAATATTACCGCCAAGCTGGAGAATGTAGATATTAATGATTCTGGTGATAGGTACTATGCATTGATTATCCTCAACAACAAAGATCAGAGTAAGGTAACATTACCTACATCTGGTACATCTGTTACATATAGCACATGGAATGGTGCTGCTATTGCAAATGCTGCTGCTTTCCTTAGCACTTCAGATGGTTTCTATATGTCAAATGCCCCTCTGCTTAAGTCAGGTGAGCCTCAGACTCTTGTTCCTATCAAGGGTGTCTATAGTACAAAGGCAGAGGCACAGAACAAACCAGCCACTACAGTATATGTAGAGCGTGGTATGGCTAAGGTGACAATCGGTAGTGCGAGCTTTGAATCAAAGCCTGTAGATGCAACATCTTCTTCAACTATCTATTCTGGAGATAAAGTGCAAATTACAAATTGGACACTTGATGTTATGAACAAGAGCACATACCCAGTACACACAACTACGGGATTGACAGATAAGTTTACCACTATTTGGTCTACAGATCGTTTCTATGCTGGTGCAGATCCCCAGCGTGTATATTGGGGTGTCGACCCTAACTACAGTATGACGTCATTGTCTGATGTTGATGCTGATGTTGATGCATGTAAGGCTCAATTCTATCTTCTCGACCGTGAAGGTAATACATATAATGGTGTCACAGAATCAACTGTTACATGGGCTGATCAGGCAAAACCTCTCTATTGCTTGGAGAACACCTTCGATATCGACAACATGAAGCAGGGTCAGACAACACGTGTAGTGTTCAAGGCAACATATACTCCAAGTGCTTTGGCTGAAGCTACTGCAGCAGCTGATAAGACATTCTTTATGATTGGTAACAATCCTAAGATTTGGACAAAGGCAAATCTTGAACAGCAGATAGCTAATAAGGCGAAGGAACTCCTTAATACTACAGGTTCTGTTACTGCAACTATTAGTGGCGATTTGTTGAAGGGTGGTTCGCATTTGTTGAATACTGATAATGTAACAATTAAGGAAGGCACAGTTGCAAAGAATGATGATATTAACTTTGCGAAACTCAACACCAAGTTAGGTTTGAATAATACAGAAATGTATGTTAATAATACTCCTAAAGTTGGTATTAAGACCTACGAGAAAGGTGAGTGCTACTACATCGCACGTATCAAGCACTTCAATGAGCTGACTCCTTGGCCTTCTCTTTCTGGTAGCAGAGAAACCTATGGTATTAATAATGACGCTAATAACGCCTTGTTCCTCGGTCGCTACGGTGTTCTCCGCAACAACTGGTACGACTTGGAAGTTACTAAGTTCAGCGCTCCTGGTTATCCAGATGTACCTGAAGTTAATCCTACAGACCCAGACGACGAGGATACCAAGTTCATCAACGTTGAGGTTAAGATCCTTGACTGGGCTAAGCGCAGCCAGAGCATCGAGCTCTAAACTGTAAAGCATAAAAGTGGCGGAGGTCTCCGGCCTCCGCTACTATCTAAACATCAATATCTAAATCAATCTTAATTAAATTAACGGCAAACATTATGTTTCACGGACTGGTTAAATCTATATGCTCACTCCTCGCCTTTGCACCATTGATAGCTTCTTGCTCGCTGATGCACGACGACCTTGAGCCATGCGACAATGGCGCTTACCTGCACTTCCGCTACGACTACAACACGCAGCGCGCCGACCTTTTCAACGACCATGTTGGAGGCGTTGTTGTCATGGTGTACGATAAGGACGGCAAGTATCTGTTCCGTCAGGACGCTTTCAATACCGACACCGACGCTCCTATCCGCCGCCATGACTTTGCCGTACACCTTGACTTGCAGCCCGGCGAATACCAGTTCCTCGCCATTGCAAAGCAGAAACGCTACGAAGATGCTTTGGCAACTCCGGGTGCCAAGTTCCGCATTCATGCCCCTAACGAAGGCGAAGACATGACTAAGTTCTGTGCCGTGTTAGACCGCAATGAGGCGGGTGACATAGACGAGGTGGACTGTTCGGCTCCGCTCGACACGCTGTGGATAGGCCGCTCGCAGCACCTTACAGCCGTGCGCGACATGGAAGCCACCCACGACACCATCTCTTTGGTGCGCGACACCAAGCAGCTCACCATCTCGCTGCATCAGATTGACGCACCTGACAAAATCTCTGCCGACGATTTCGGCTATGAGGTAATAGCCGATAATGGCTACATCAATTACGACAACTCTTTGGCAAGCGACTCTAAGCTTCGCTATACGCCTTTCCATACATGGACTACCGAGTTCCGCGACGAGACCGGAAACGTTAAGGAACGTACCGCTCATGCCGGACTGATGCTCTCGCGTCTGGTTTATTTCCCACCAGAGCAGAACGACCGCAACGCCATGCTACATATATATAATAAGGAGTCGGGCAAGACCGTCGCTCTTATCAACCTGCCCGACATCCTCCAGCAGGGACGCGATGCCTATGCCGCCCAGAACTACGGCATCCAGGAATATCTCGACCGCGAGTATGACTATCGCCTCGACTTCTTCCTTATCGGCTCCGAATGGCAGTACCTGAACCTCTCTGTTGGTGTGCTCGACTGGGCAAAGCGCATACAACACATAAGCTTATAGTTTTCTCCCCTTCAACTATCAGCGACTTCTTAACTAAAATACATAGAAACCTAATTACAACAAAAACAATGAAACGACTTGCAGACATACTCCTTTCTCTTGCTGCCCTGTTGTTGCTGGCAGCATGTACTGATGACGCCGATGTGTACAACACCCCGGCTTCATCCGAGGGCAATCTGTGTGTCTATGTGCCAGTTACTCGCGAGGGCGATGAGGTTACGAGCAGTCTCGACCCAAGCAACCCTACATACAATGCTTCAGTAGACGAGTGCAAGATCAACGACCTGCATCTTTATGCCTTCCCCGTTGGTGTCAACGGAACATTCCTTTCGCAGGAACTTCCATCGCCTGAGGCAAGCAATATGCTCAATGAGAAAGTTGCTTCTTATAAGTTACAGATCAAGCCCGGCACCTATCGTGTGTACGTAGTGGCAAACATGAAGGATGTGCTTGATGTCAATAGCATAACAACCGAAGACGATTTGAAGAAAGTGGTGTTGGGTTACACCCCGGTGTCAAAGCCAGGCATGCCCGTAGCCAATAACATCCCTATGATATACGAGCCTGACACAAAGGCAGCCGACGGAACAATTGTCGACGGAACAATTACCATAAAGAAAAAGAATACGGACACGACTCCTAAGACCGTGATGGCTAATCTGCGATTCACCTGTGTAAAGGTGTGTCTTAACCTTATATACAATCCCGAAGACGCTGACATGGATGCAGCGTTGAAGTCTAACGGATTGCAGATTACCGATATTATGGGCAAGCGACTCTCGCCACAGACCAGTCTGTTGTGGGACACTAACCCCAATGTAAGCGACGACTATGCCAAGGGCTTCGAGCCGAAATTGTACGATGCTACGGCATCTACGGGTAATGGCTCTTACTATACTTCGTGGACAGAAACCCCAGCCAATGCCAATGTCAACAACGATGACATCATCAAGGTGAAAGGTGAGGGCGTAGCTGCACCTGCAAACTCAAAGGAGAAGTGGCTCTTCCGTGCCACATATTATCTGCCCGAGCGCTATGTGGCACAGGCTTCGCAGCAGTCGGCATTGAAGGTAGATGGTGCTGTAGGTGGTTCTGCTATCGCTAACAGCTACAACATCAATCTTGGACATCGTAAGGACGAGACCTCAACAACTGAAGTTCCAACTTTCCCACGCGGCACATATTACGAGATAGTAGGACGCATAAAGAGTCTTGGCAACATCGATCTCGACTGTGTTGTGAGTGTAAAGGACTGGGAACCGGCAGAGGTGGATGCTGACTTTACACATACTACGCTTTGGGTGTCGAAGACAAGTGCAGAAGTAACATCCTTGCAAAATGCTATCATCGACTATGGTACAAATGCCGATGCAAGCAACATTACGTTCGGATGTGATAAGGAGATTGAAAAGATTTCAGCAGGAAAGTTGCCCGTTATTGTCGCAACTAATGATATTGCAACTCATCGTATAAGATTCAGTATAAATCCAGAACTCTCGGTAGCCGACTTTACAGCAGCTAATGCTCTTACAGGTACTGCCAAGGTATGGATAAAGGCTGGCAACATAAAGAAATATCTTTATGTAACGTACGACGTTACGCCATACTTCAAGGTGGACCCAGTGGATATTGTAATACAGTATGCTGAAAATTCACCCGAATTGACAAAGGTGGTGAAGTTCACTACCAACCTTAGTGGCATTCAGTTCCCTGATGGCTGGACGGTTTCTGATGGCGGACATGATGTTTCGTATGCTCGGTCGACAATAAACATCAAGTGCAAAAATACTCAATTGGCAGAAGGCACATTTACTATTACGGCAAAAACCGACCCTCAGACAACAACCACACATACGTTTACTGTAAAGTCGATAGGTGTAGACGTTACAAAGAAACACATTGAGCAAGAGATACGTGTAACGGTGCGTCCGCCAGTAGGTCCTTATCGTATCTATATGCGAGCCATAAACGACTTGGCGAAGACTAAAGACGCAAGTAACCTTGAGGAATTCGATCATTCTGATATGCTTGATGAAGAAGCCTACAATAATTCTGATCAAAACAACAACTGGCGAGATGGATGGTGTGCTGACTGGAAGATAGACCGTTCGTCGTACAAGGACTCTCACAAGGTCTACATCTACACACAGAAAGGTGAGACAGGATCTGATGGTTCAACGGACGAGAATACGGCAGTATGGTATTTCACCGGAGGGTGGCCAGGTCGCTCGATGACACCTGACGATTACAACCCTGGTTGGTACTATTACAGTATAGCGCATGATGCTAAGTCTGAATATAACAACGGTAAGGGAGATGCAAAAACTACTGCTCAAAAGATGATAAAGCCAGGACAGACCCTGCTGATTTTCAGCAATGGTACATACACCGGTACGGGCTACCAGCCGCATCGTTTCACTCATCACAACGACCCCGGCATCACACTCTTCAACTATGAGGATCGTGAAGGCTGGTATCTGTACGACCCTTTGTCGGATCCTTACTACAGAGTATATGATGAGAAACCTACCATTGTAGACGTAGAGTATACCATATATACCAAGAACAAAAGAATAACTGCTTGGTATTGTAAATATGGAGTAAACAGTCAAGATGGTACAGGTAAATTTGAAATGAAGAGCAATAACCCTAATGTCGAAAAAGAGTTTAAGTGCACAGAATGCGACAAGAAAGATAAAGATGGTAATACTTGGTACAAGACCATACTTCACCTCAAAGCCCCATTAGGAGAGTATGATAAGATTCTGAAGCTTAAGGTAAATGGTGATGAGATTCATACTGAACTGTTCGGCGGTGAGAACTATCCTTCAACCAAGAAGAACGGCAAGCGTTATGTTGTGGAAGGCTCATACGATCCTGATACAGATACTTGGATGCAAGGAGCACCCTTTTAAAAAGTAATAATTAAAAGACAACAATATGTATATCAAGAAATTGACAATTTGGTTCTTCATGCTCTTGTCTGTGGTGTTGGCTGCTTGCAGCGACATCAGAGACATTGTAGGAGGCGGCACGCAAGACTTGCCGTCCGATGGAGTGGTGCTGACTCTTAAGTTGCCTAATTTCACCAAGAATACAGTGGCGACAAGAGCAAACGAGCAGCAAATCAACAAACTCTGCGTATTGTGCTACGATGCAGGAGACAATTATCTCGGCAAGAGCAATATCACAGGCGCGGACATCAAGCCGAATAACGACGGCTCCTGCAAGGTGAAGGTTAAGGTTGTGGAAGGAACTGCAACGCTACATATTGTGGCCAACACCGACATAACAGAGAGCGACGCCAAGGATGCTAATGGCAAGAACAACCTGTACAACGCAACACGCGACGGCAACCTCAACCTCAGCGCTCCCGTTTGTTGGGGAAGCGTAAAAGTGGACAGCCTGCTTAGCGAAAGCCCCAAAGTGTGGTTGTTCCGACAGTTTGCCAAGGCTTCTGTTACAAAGGATGATGATAAGGTGAAAAACTTCGAGATTACTGGTTTCAAGCTCTTCAACACGGCAACAAAGGGCACAATAGCCAACACTAAGTTGGATACCGATGTGTCTCTGCCTTCGTCGGTAGCTTACACGAAAGAGCAAGACTATAGTATGGGCGAGCATCCTTTCTACGAGACACCTGCTGGCAAAGCATGCATGATTATCCGTGCAAAATATGATGGCGGACCAGATACCTATTATAAAGTGGAGTTCTTGAAAAACGGCACTTCAACGCAGATGGCTCTTCTTCGCAACCATCATTATCAGGTTAAGGTTACGGCTGTAAACCATGAAGGATGGGCTACAGAAGATGAAGCAATAAACAATCTGTCCGAGAACAGACTCACTGTAGAAGTGGTGGACGACAATCCGCCTATAGTGAACATGATAGCATGTAAGGACTACGAACTTGGCGTGTGTGACAAGCAGACTGTAAAGGGTAATGCAGGGACGGCTACAATTTCGTTTGTAACAACCAAGCCAGACTTCAAATATAATGTGAAGTGGAATGCAGATTGGATTACTGGTTACAAGGAAACAAAGAGTGTTGTTTTGCCAACATCTGCTGAACACCCGTCAACAGGCACACTGTACACTATTGATCTTACTCTGACCGATAACTGCGAATCGACTGAGCAATCTGGTATTGTGACAATAACATCAGGCGACTTGTCGCGCGAGGTAGAGATTAAACAGTTGGGCTACGACTTCCGTCACGACGAAAAAAGAAAGGTGCAGATACGAGGACTTGCCGGACTTTCGTCCGATGACGAAGCCGACTACTTCAAATGGATGGACGATTCGCTTAAGGGCATATGGCCAGAGGAGAACCAAGGCAGAGTGCGCAACGACGGACTCCACTTCTTTGTGGGAAAAAATACGGTTTACTATCTTATACCGAAGCTTCAGGGTGACGAACTCACGTGTAATGACACACGAGTGAAGGTGGACAAGGAAAGCGTCAGCGGATTCTACAAGGTGATGCTGGCCGACAATTCGCCTAATAATTATAATAGGTGGATTAGCAATGAGGCATTTACCATTATAACCATCACCAACAATAGTACCAATATTACGGTAACCTATCCGGTTTATCATGTAGGATTGTTTGCACAGTTGACAACCAACTATCAGCTTGGCAAGAGCAAGGCTTCGGGATGGCGCTATTATGAGATGGTTGATGTAGAGGCTAAGGTTACTAAAAAAGACGGAACTACCGAGAACAAGATCTACCACATGCTCGACCGCAACCTTGGTGCCACAAACAACGGCTACTATTCTCCTTCCACAACCGCGCTTAAAGACAACAAGGGAGCAATAGGTGGCTACTTTAAGATTTCGGTGGCAGAAAGTTCTGAACAGGCAAAGAAGAATGACGAAGTGGTAAAAGCTCTGGCAATAGGCAACTTCAAGGTGTGCGACAACATGTGTCTGCGAGGTCTTATAGACAACAAAAACTTGGCGATAGTAGAGGAGAAAACTCATTATGGCGAGGTGTACAACTGTCTGAGAATTAATACGGAAGACATGGATAGGGATATTCCCCAGATATTTATCCCTATGAGCGGATATTATGAGGGCAAGACAGATCAGGATCTTGTTTACAAGGACAGCTATCATGCCAACCTATGGACAAGCTCACGCCTGTCTGAATATCAGGGATTCTCGGAAAAAAGTCCTGAATACGGCTTCTGGTACTTGTACCTTGACGCTTTCGGCAAGAGCCTTAACTTGTCAAACTACCGATTTGTGTCGGGTTCGTCTGGAAAGAACAAGGGGCGATACCGTGCCATGCCAGTAAGGCTTGTGGCAGAGTAATGCCCTGATATATGTGTCTTTAGGCTATTGGAAAAACAACAAGCTGACTTCGAATAAATCAATAATGGCTGTTTGCCGGTCTGTTGACGGCAAACAGCCATTATGCTATCTACTAAAATGATTCTGTCTTCCTTGTCTGATGAAAATAAAAGTGGAATAGTAAGTGATTGGGATTTTTTGTGTAACTTTGCAGCTTGTAACAATGTGAATATTATTAGGAATATGGGAATAGAGAATGGCATTTTCAAGCGTGCCGAACTGCTTCTTGGTGAGGACGTAATGGGGGAGATAGCTTCCAAGCGCGTCATCGTATTCGGTGTCGGCGGCGTTGGAAGCTGGTGCGTGGAGTGCTTGGTGCGCTCGGGCATCCGCCGTATCACCATCGTGGACAGCGACTGCGTGTGTCTGTCTAACGTCAACCGTCAGCTTATGGCTACGACGAAGACTGTGGGCCGTCCGAAGGTGGAGGCGCTGAAGGAACGCCTGTTAGAGATCAATCCTGAATGTGAGGTTACTGCCATTCAGAAGATCTTTACGGAGGAGAACGCTTCGGAGTTCTCTTTGGACGAGTATGACTATATTGTGGACGCCATTGACTCGTTGAAGGACAAGGCGGCGCTCATACTGCTGGCATGCCAGACACGGGCTGTGCTGTTCTCGTCAATGGGAGCTGCGCTCAAGATGGACCCGACGCGCATTCGTGTGGCAGAATTCTGGAAGGTGCGCGGCTGTCCGCTCGGCGCTGCATTGAGGAAGCGCATGAAGCGTGCCAAGACCATTCCTGCTCATAAGTTCCAGTGTGTCTACAGCGAGGAACTGCTCGAAAACCGCGGCACGGACACGGGCGACGATCCCTGCTCGTTCCAGAAAGCGCAGATAAACGGATCGATGTCGCACATCACGGCTATTTTCGGTTTTACCATTGCCGGACTGGTTCTGGAAGATATATATGAGAAAGCGCTTAATAAGTAAAAGCTTTTAATTAATATGGCTTTCGGTACAACAAAATGTATTATTTTGAGTTAATATATAATAGTAATAAGAAAAAAGTAACCATACAATACACACACATATCTACAAGTTATGAAGAAATACTTGATTTACATGATCTTCATGTTGATCATGCCTCTGGCTGTCTCGGCACAGTCGTCTATGACCGACACGCAGGTTATGCAGTACGTTATGAAGGCGAAGGAGCAGGGCAAGTCTCAGTCGCAGATTGTCACCGATCTCATGCAGCGTGGCGTTGACATTTCGCAGATACGCCGCGTGCGCAATAAATATGAGCGCCAGTTGAAGCAGGGCGGTCTTGGCAATGTTAGCGACGACACTTCTGCAAAGACGGACACACGTCTGCGCACCAATAACGGCAAGACACGCGACCAGTACACCCGCAGCGACTACGGACGTGAGGCAGACAGCTATGCGCAGAACTATTCGAATATGCGTGTGAAGTCGGAGCGCGACCGTAACTATAAGCATACGTACGACGAAACCGACGAGGAGTTTATGGACTATCAGAAGGAGATGTTCGAGATGGTGCCCGATACGGCGCAGATGCTGGAGCAGCTTCTTGCCGAGCGTGAAGCCAGAAAGAAGAAGGTGTTCGGACGCGATATCTTTAACAATGAGGAGCTTACCTTCGAGCCGAACATGAACATAGCCACTCCGCAGAACTATCGTCTCGGTCCTGGTGATGCCGTATTCATTGACGTATATGGAGCGTCGCAGAAGTCGGAGCAGTGTACGGTTTCGCCTGACGGTACCATTACCATCGAGGGCTTCGGTCCGGTGCAGGTAAGCGGTCTGACCGTCGCGCAGGCCAACGCTCGTCTGCGCTCCACACTTGGTAGCCGCTACAGCAGCAGCAAGATTCGTCTGACCGTGGGACAGACCCGCACCATCATGGTGAATGTGATGGGCGAGGTGAAGACTCCGGGTACGTATACGCTCTCTGCCTTCGCCACTGTGTTCCATGCCCTTTACATGGCTGGCGGCACGAACGAGATAGGTACGTTGCGTAACATCAAGGTTTATCGTAACAACCGCCTTGTTACTGTAGTAGATATCTATGACTATATCCTCAACGGCAAGCTTACTGGCAACGTACGCCTTGCCGACAACGACGTCATCGTAGTGGGACCATACGACTGCCTCGTGAACATCACGGGTAAGGTGAAGCGTCCTATGTATTATGAGATGAAAGCCAATGAGTCGATAGCTTCGCTCCTTAAGTATTCGGGCGGATTCACGGGCGACGCTTACCGCAAGGCTGTCAGCGTCAACCGCAAGAGCGGCATCGACCATTCTGCATATAACGTGGAGGAGTTCGACTTCTCTAACTTCCGTATTGCCGACGGCGACTCTGTAAGCGTCGACTCCGTTATGGCTCGTTACTCCAACACCGTGGAGATAAAGGGAGCCGTGTTCCGTCCCGGCAAGTATAATCTGAACGGACAGGTGAACAGCGTGCGCTCGCTCATCGAGCATGCTGACGGCGTGACGGAGGAAGCCATCACCTCGCGTGCTGTGATGCACCGCATGAAGCCGGACCGCACACTGGAGGTTATCAGCGTGGACGTGGAAGGCATCATGAGTGGCAAGGTGGCTGACATTCCGCTGAAGGAGAACGACGTGCTCTTCGTAGCCACGAAGACGGAGCGTATGACGGAGCGCACCATCACCATACGCGGCGAGGTGCAGTTCCCCGGTGTATATAAGTATGCCGACAACGAGACCGTTGAGGACTTTATCATACAGGCAGGTGGTCTGACCGACAAGGCTTCGCTTTCCAACGTCAGCATCAGCCGCCGTGTGAGCGATGCGAAGGCTGTGCGTCCTGACAGCGTCATCGCACGTACGTTCAATATGGCTCTTAAGGAGAACTTCGCTGTGGACGGAGACCGCAGCTTCACGCTTATGCCCTTCGATGAGGTCTATGTGATGCGTTCGCCCGGCTACACCGAGCAGCAGAACGTCACAGTGGAAGGCGAGGTGCTTTACGCCGGAACATACGCTCTTGAGCGCAACAACACACGCCTTAGCGACCTCTTCCGCATGTCAGGCGGATCAAACGGACTCGCCTATATCAAGGGTGCGCGTCTGATGCGTAAGGCCAACGAGGCAGAGAAGGCACGTATGGAGGCTGTGCTGAAGATGCAACAGGAGGAGCAGCAGAAGAATCTTCTGACGCTTGCCGCTTCGTCAAACAACGCCAGCGCCGTGCAGTCAACGGCTCAGGGAGCTGCCAATGCCAACATCAAGAAGTTCCAGGTGCCTGACGAATATCCCGTCGGTGTGGACCTTGAGGAGGCTATGAAGAGGCCTGGATCGGATGCCGACGTGGTGCTTCGTGACGGCGACCGCCTTATCGTGCCGCAGTATAACGGTACGGTGAAGATCAACGGTGCTGTGATGTACTCCAACACCGTGGCTTACGAGAAGGGCAAGCGTGCCGGTTATTACATCGACCAGGCTGGTGGTTACGCCGCCGATGCTGTTAAGCGCCGTGCATACATTATATATATGAACGGCAAGGTGGCTAAGGTCGGTCATGGCGCCAAGGTGCAGCCGGGTTGCGAGATTGTCGTTCCTGCCAAGCTGAGACGTAAGATGTCGACGGCTGAGATGATGAGTATGGGATCAAGCATGTCGTCAATCGCAGCGATGATAGCAACAATCAGTAACATCTTGAAGTAATCCAGAAACTTAATCACGGATATATTCTTACAACAATGAACGAACAAAAGAAAGACGTTATAGACCTCACGGAAGTGTGGAAATTGCTGAAGACGAAGAAGAAGGTGTTCTTCATCGTGCTGCCGATAGTGTTTGTGCTGTCGTGCCTGTATATCTTCCCGCAGCCACGCTACTATCGCTGTAGCGTAAAGCTCGCTCCTGAGGCAACCAGTGAGAACATGGCAGGCGGACTCTCGTCCTTGGCATCGCAGTTCGGCGTTAACCTTGGCGGTGCCACGCAGGACGCCATCTATCCGCTTCTCTATCCGGATGTGGTCAGCTCCAACGAGTTTGCCATCGGGCTGCTCGGCATCAACGTGAAGTCGGTGGACGGTCTTGTCAATACCGACTACTATAACTACATGTCGAAGCTTCAGAAGAAGAACCCCATTACGGCGCCGGTAAAGAAGATGATGCGTTCGGTGACAAAGCTTTTCGCCTCGAAAGACCAGCCCGGTCCTCCCAGCAAGGGAGCTGGCATGAGCGCTTTCCGCATGTCGAAGAAGGATAGCGAGCTACTCGACCAGATTAAGTCGAACATCAGTTGCGACGTCGATAAGAAGACGGAGGTGATAACCATAAAGGTGGAAGATCAGGACCCGCTTATCTGTGCCACTATGGCTGACTCGGTGCGCAATCATCTGCAGACCTTCATCACCAAGTATCGCACCAATAAGGCACGCGTGGACGTGGAGCACTACGAGAAGCTCGCCAAGCAGTCAAAGCGTGAGTATGAGTATTGCGTGCGTGAATACAGCGCTTACTGCGATGCCAACCAGGACGTAATGCTCCAGTCGTTCATATCGAAGCGTGACGAGCTGGAGAACGAGATGCAGCTGAAGTTTAACGCTTACAGCGCCATGCGCACCCAGCTGGAGGCGATGCGTGCCAAGCTTCAGGAGAAGACCCCGGCGTTCACTACCATCGAGAGTGCCACGGTGCCCGTGAAGCCCGCCGGTCCGAAGCGCATCATCTTTATCTTCGGTATGTGCTTCCTTGCCACATTCGTCACGGCATTGTGGCTTGCGCGTAAGCAGCTCTTTACAAAAGCATAATCAAAAATAGGGGAGGCGTCACTGCCTTCCCATTTATTTATTAAAAAGGAGACCCATAAATGTCGCTGTTCACTTTCAAGCGAATACCACTGTATTTTGACAAAATATCCACTCGCGTCAGTCTGCATGACATGACGCTGCTGCCGTTTGTGATGATATTCTTCGTTGTGTTGAATGTCACCATATCGCTGTCTGAGCTCAAGATGCCCGTGCTTTCGTATGGTGTGTTGGCTGTCAATATTGTCAGCTTTCTGTTTATGCTGGCTTTGGTGGCGCGTGAGAAGGAGATGTCGCGATACGGCTTTCTTAATTTCCTCTACTTCTTTATCCTCATAGGCTTGACGGTCGTGAATGTCAACGACATCCGCAATGCCATTTACAACAGCATCTTCATCTGGTTTATGTTGCTCACCATGCGTTATTATCGTCATCGCATGGAGATGGTGCTGAAGTGCTTCACCATAGCTTTCACCGTCTGTGTGTGGATCAACTTCGTACACCTCGTGACGCATCCGTTGCTTTGGCTTGTGGACGACTATAAGGGTGCGACCGGCTATCTGTTCGGCAATAACTACAATCAGATGGGATGTCGAATGATGGCTGCGTTGGCAAGCAATCTGCTGTGTCTGCGTTATTCACGCATCTGGCTCGTCAACATGATAGTGCTTGCCATTGTCATTGTGGCGTCGTTGGCGATGGTAGGTTCGATGACATCACTCTCGATGATTCTCGTTTTCCTTGTCTGCTGCCTGCTGCCGACGTCCAAGTTGCGACTGACTGCCATTTGCGGACTGTTCGCAGTCTTTCTGCTCTTCCAGATATTCGTGGTGTTCAACGGACGTGGTCTTGAGAACAACGAGCTGGCAGTATACATCGTGGAAGACGTACTGAAGAAAGACCTCACCTTCACTTACCGTACACACATGTGGGAAAGCGCCCTGAAGATAATAGAGGAGTCGCCAATCTGGGGCTGGGGATTCGCCGATGCCGACTGGTTCAAAGCCAATATGACAGCCTTCGCCATCGGTCCTCACAACTTCATTCTCTCCATCCTTATACATGGCGGCGTGATATTGCTGAGCATATATATAATGGTATGCAGCAAGGTGTTCAAGACCATTCACCCATATCTGAAGATAAAGAACATGCAGCTGCTGCTCCTTGCTGTGGCATGTCTTTGGGTTATGTCTCTCTTCGAGATGTATCCGTACACTATTATGTTTTACGCCCTCGCCTTGCTATATTATTCGCATTACGTATATGACGATACGGACAAGCGCAATCTGACGACAGAATAAAAAAATAAGAACTACTTGAAGATGCAGGAAAATACAAACAAATCAATAGCGGTAAACTCGCTCATCCTTTACATCCGACTCGCCATCATATCCATAAGCGGACTGCTCTATACACGCTTCAGTCTGCAAGCTTTGGGTATAAGCGACTACGGACTCTATTCGGTCATAGCCTGCATCATCACCTTCATAAGCATCATCAACACCATCATGGTGACCACGTCCAACCGTTTCATTGCCATAGCCATTGGTAAGAACGACGAGGAGGAGGTGTGCCGTCAGTTTAATGTCAATCTTGTCATACATGTGCTCATTGCCTTGCTGACCGTGGCGATAGCCTTGCCCGCCGGACATTGGTATATCATGCACCATGTCAGCTATGACGGCGACATGCAGACTGTGCTGCGTGTCTTTGATGTCTCCATCGTGGCAGCAGCCATGTCGTTCGTCGGCGTGCCCTATAACGGACTGCTCATAGCCCGTGAGCGCTTCTTCGTGTTCTGCTCCACGGACGTGGCGATGAGCCTTTTCAAGCTGTTCTTCACTTATCTGCTCATCGACCATTTCGAGCACAAGCTGATTATCTATACCTACGTGATGGCATTCATGACCGCCTTCCCCACGTTGGTGTTTTTCGCCTATTGCCGTAGGCAGTTTGCTGCCATCACCCGCTTTGTGTTTGTGCGTGAGTGGCGCAAGTATTATGACGTGCTCAATTTCTCCATCGGTATAGGCATCGGTGCCATTGCCACGATAGGCAAGGCGCAGGGAGGTGCGCTCATCATCAACATGTTCTTCAGCACCACGATGAACGCAGGACTTGCCGTCGCCAATTCCGTCGGTTCCATCCTTCAGACATTTGCCAACAATGCGCAGAAACCCATCTCGCCTCAGATAGTGAAGAACTATGCTGCGGGCAATCTGGACCGCTGCACGTCCTTGGTGTGCCTGGCTTCCAAAGCCACTTATCTCTCGATGTTCTTCGTCTCCATTCCCTTCATCCTTGCGCCGGAAGTGATATTCGGTCTGTGGCTGAAGGAAGTGCCGCCGTATGCCATCACGTTCACCCATCTGCTCATCGTGGACATCCTGATATTCTCCATCAACGCCGGCGTCAACGACTTCGTGTTTGCCACTGGAAAGATAAAGCTCTATCAGATCATTGTCAACACCTTGCTTGTAAGTTCGATTGTCGTGGGATACTTGGCGATGCGGCGTGGCATGCCGCCGGAATATCTGTTCTATGTCTACATAGCCTTCTCGTTCCTGGTTTTCCTTGTGCGTCCGTTCATCATCATCCGCATCACGAAGTTCGATGTATGGGCTCTTGTGCGTGGGTCGTACGTGCCGGTGCTGCTGATAACGCTTCTCTTCGCCCCGACGCTCTATCTGAAACAGGTGGTGGGGCCGATACAAAGAGTGGTGGTGGCTTATGCTTACTTTGTTCTGCTGCTTTACTTCATAGGACTGCGTAAGAACGAACGCCAATACGTAAACTCCCTTATACGAAACAAATTGCTTCGTAAACACTGATTCAAGCCGAATAAAATGTTATTATTACAGCGCCCGATACAATATTGTACTGTGTCGGGCGTTTATATATTATAATATATAATTTGCAATAATTAAAAGTCTATAATGGAACCGCTCAGAATACCTCTCACCATAATAATGCCCGTATTCAATCATCGTGACGAAGTGAGAACGATGATTGACAGCATCCGTGCCAATGATTTCTGTGGTTGGGAGCTGCTTGCCATTGACGATGGTTCGGAGGAAGACACGCTGCAGCTGCTTTATCATTATGCTGAGGAGGACAGTCGCATACGAGTGGTAAGGCGTGACCGCCAGCCGAAGGGTGCGCAGACCTGCCGCAACATAGGCTTGGAGATGGCGCGTGGAGAGTTTGTCATCGTGTTCGATTCGGACGACTACATAGCTACGTACTGTCTGCGTCAGCGAGTGGAGATGCTCAGCAAGCGCCCCGAGCTCGACTTCATGGTCTTCCCTTCTGGCGTTTATGTGGACGAGAAGTTTGTCACAGCGCCGCATCCTTACGACTTCGGATACCGTGTGGCAGAGGATGACGTCAAGATGTTCGCAAGTCGTAGGCTTCCGTTCATAGTCTGGAACAACATCTATCGCACCGAGTCGCTGCGCCGCAACCGTCTCACGTGGGACGACAGACTCCTTTCTTTGCAGGACGCCGACTTCAACATCACAACCATAGCAGCCGGACTGCGCTATGATTATGCCGACGGAGCCTTGCAGGACTACGGTTATCGCATCATCACCACATCGTCAATATCGAAGAAGATAAACTCACAGGCACACGTCGACAGTCATGTCCTTGCCAACAGCAAGATGTATGATGCAGTCCGACGTATAGTCGGACACAAGTGGGACAGTGCTCTTTATGACGGCATGCTCCGCATTTACAATCAGGGCATGACAGGTAAGGGCATCAACCGATCGCTGGCAGACGCCCTTGCCGAGAGCGTACGTGAGCGAAACTCTCGCCACTCGCGTCTGCTCAGGATGCAGATATGCCTCACGACGCTGCTTCAGAAGCTTCTTCCGGCACGCCTGGCACGACAGCTGCCCGTCGCTTTCTATCTTATCAGAGAGTCGCGTTGGCGCAAGAAGAAGACGACGATGATCAGCAAAATCCAGGAGAAACACAAACAATAATGAAACAAAATGAAATTAGCAATATTACTCTCTACATACAACGGCATGAACTATCTGGAGGAGCAGGTCAGTTCTCTGCTTGCCCAGACTTACACCGACTGGAGGCTATACATCCGTGACGATGCCTCCACTGACAACACCTTAGCCCTTATACATGAGCTGGCTAAGCGCGATAGTCGCATCATCGTAATGCCAAGCAGCAGAAATCTCGGAGCTAAAGAGGGATTTATGTGGATGTTGCGCAATGTGGAAGCCGACTATTATATGTTTTGCGACCATGACGACGTGTGGCTTCCGCGCAAGGTGGAGCTGACGTTGAAGCGCATGCAGGAAGGCGAGGCAGAGCATGAGGGCTGTCCTGTCATAGCCTGCACCAATCTGAAGCTGGTGGATGCGAAGCTCAACGTCTTCGCCGAGTCGTACTGGAAGTTCCGCCATTACCCGATGTCCGTGTTCAATGACAAGTATTATCATCTTTTCTATAACAATATGCCGGGCTGTACGATGATGCTCAATCAGAAGGCAAAGGACGTCTGCTTCCCTTATTCAGAAAAGATAGTGATGCACGATGCGTGGTTTGCCATTGCCGTGTTGTGGAACAAGGGCGTGGTCGTAGCCGAACCAGAGCCGCTTATGCTCTATCGCCAGCATGCCAACAATGCAGTAGGAGCAAAGAAAACCCGCAGTCTGCTGAAACAGATGGGCATGATAAGCGAGCTGATGAGCAAGACCCGGGAGCAGCATCTCTCTACAGTCTCATTGACACACATGTCATTTCCGCGCTTCTTAGCGATGAAGGTATACTATCTTTTGCGCGAACATCTGTCGAATTTCCTTGGAAAATAAATACCCACTAACCTAAAAACAATCTGATATGATAAAGATAAGCATCATTGGCAATTTTGATATGAATAACAACAGCTACAACGGACAGACCATCAAGACACGCATCGTGGCCGACGAACTTGAGTCGTTGTACGGGGCGTCGGAAATAAAGCGGGTGGACACAGCCGGCGGCAAGAGTGTTGTTCTGCGTCTTCTTTTTCAGTTATTCGGTTGCGTGGCACGCAGCCGTAACGTCATCATCCTTCCCGCCCAGAACGGCATAAAGGTGATTCTACCCCTTGTAGTAATTTATAATCTTCTTTTCTCACGCCGTATCCATTATGTAGTGATAGGAGGATGGCTTGCCGAACTCCTCGGACGTAACCGCTGGCTTCTGTGTTTCGCCAAGCGTCTGCACATGATTTATCCCGAAACGAAGAACATGAAAGACTCGCTTGCCGGATTGGGGCTGCATCGTGTCGTGGTGATGCCCAACTGCAAGCCCCTGCGTATTCTCACCTCTGACGAGCTTTCCGGATATAATCTCCATCCGATGCGCTTCTGCATCTTCTCACGTATCACCCCCACGAAAGGCATAGAAGATGCCATAAAGGCTGTGAGCCTTGCCAACGAAAAGGCAGGCAAGACCATTGCCACACTCGACATGTACGGCAATGTGGAGGCTTGTGACCGTCCTTGGTTTGATGCCGTAAAGGCTTCGATGCCCGAAACTGTGGCTTATTGGGGCAGGGTGGAGTTCGATAAGAGCGTCTTCAAGCTGAAAGAATACACCGCCTTGCTCTTCCCTACATACTATCCGGGTGAGGGTTTGGCTGGCACGGTTATAGACGCATTCGCTGCTGGTCTGCCTATTATTGCAAGCGACTGGCACGACAATGCCAACATCATAACTGACAACAAGAACGGTTTCATCTTCCCCACGCGCGACGTCAACCGCCTTGCAGAGATAATCCTCGACATCTATAAATGCCAGGACCGCCTTGTCCCTATGAAACTCAACTGCATACAGTCGGCACAGGCTTATCTTCCGCCGGTGGTAATAAGGACAATAGCAGATAAGCTTGCTTAGTGGAGTCTGGCGTAATTGTTCTTCAGGCAAATAGCCACGCGTTTCAAATAAATATATTAACTTTGTATGTATTTTTAAATATATAATGTAAATGGAAATAAAAATTGCTGTTATCGGACTTGGATATGTGGGATTGCCATTGGCGCGTCTTTTCTCAACAAAGTATCCGACTGTTGGTTTCGATATGAACCAGCATCGTGTAGACGAGCTTATGCAAGGTCATGATTCCACACTGGAAGTGTCTGATGAATTGCTTGGCGACGCTATACATAACCATAACTTTGTCTGTAGCACCAACCTCGACGATATACGCGACTGCAACTTCTACGTTGTAGCCGTACCTACACCCGTTGACAATAACAACCATCCTGACCTCAAGCCGCTTTGGGGTGCCAGCGAGACAGTGGGTAAGGTTATCAATAAGGGCGACATCGTCGTGTACGAGTCGACCGTTTATCCTGGTGTTACTGAGGAAGAGTGTCTGCCCGTAGTGGAGCGTGTGAGCGGACTAAAGTATAACGAGGACTTTTTCGCAGGCTACAGCCCCGAGCGCATTAATCCGGGCGACAAGCTTCACACCGTGGAGAAGATAAAGAAGGTGACCTCTGGTTCTACACCCGAAGTGGCTGACATCGTGGATGGCGTCTATAATTCGGTACTCGTCAACGGCACACACAAGGCGCCGAGCATCCGTGTGGCTGAAGCTTCGAAGATAATAGAGAATTCGCAGCGCGACGTAAACATCGCTTTCATGAACGAGCTGGCAAAGATATTCAATGCTATGGGCATCGACACCAACGACGTCATTGAGGCAGCGGCTTCCAAATGGAACTTCATCAAACTCAAGCCGGGTCTGGTGGGCGGACACTGCATCAGCGTCGACCCTTACTATCTCATCCAGAAAGCACAGGTGTATGGCGTTCTTCCGCGTGTCATGTTTGCAGCACGTCGACTGAATGACGGCATGGGCGACTATGTTGCCAATCAGGTTATCAAGTGTATGAACAAGAAAGGCATCCTCGTCAAGGACGCCAAGATTCTCATTCTCGGCATCACGTTCAAGGAGAATTGTCCGGATATCCGCAACACTAAGGTGGTGGACATCTATCACACCCTTAGCGAATACACCCATAACATTGACGTGTACGATCCGTGGGCTAACGCCGAAAGAGTAGAGCACGAGTATGGCATCAGCATAAAGACGCAGCTTCCGGACGAGAAGTATGACGCCGTAATCCTTGCTGTAGCCCACAACGAGTTCCGCGACATTGACTTCTCTGCCGTTCGTGCCGCGAACAGCGTGGTGTATGACGTTAAGGGCGTATTGTCGCGCGATATCATAGACGCACGTCTTTAATCATAATGACAGACAGCATGAACAATCCTAAGATAACAGTCGTATGTCCCATCTATCAGGAACGCCGCTTCATAGAAGGACTCCTTGAGAGTATCACTCTACAGGATTATCCCAAGGACCGTATGGAGGTGTTCCTGATTGACGGTATGAGCAAGGACGGCACACGTGAGTTTATCACCGAGTATGCCAAGACACATCCGTTCTTCAAGCTCATAGACAATCCTCAGCGAACCGTTCCCTACGCTCTCAACAACGGCATTGCCCAGGCTACGGGCGACGTGGTCATACGTATAGACGCACATTGCAAGTACCCGGCGGACTATTTCTCACGCCTTGTCCGTTATCTTTACGAGCTAAAGGCAGACAATGTGGGCGGCGTGTGCAACACGCTTCCTGCCAACGACACCACCAAGGCACTTGCCATAGCCCAGTGTCTGTGTCATTCTTTCGGTGTCGGCGGTTCTGATTTTCGCATCGGCGCCAGCAAGATAAAGCAGGTCGACACCGTGCCTTTCGGCTGTTTCCATCGCGACTTGTTCGACAGGATTGGCATGTTCGATCCCGAATTGACGCGAAATCAGGACGACGAATTCAACGGACGCATAATCAAGAACGGCGGAAAGATATTCCTTATCCCCGACATCGTCATTGAGTATGCCGCCCGTGACACCATCGCAAAGACGCGTCGCATGTACTGGCAGTACGGACTGTTCAAGCCGTTGGTGAACCGCAAGCTCGGAACGCCAGCCACCGTGCGCCAGTTCTTCCCCCTGCTTTTCTGCATAGGCATAGTGCTGGGAGCGTTGCTTAGCTTTGTTTCGTCCATCATAGCCTATATGTATCTGGCTGTAATGGCGCTGTATTTCGCTCTCGGCTTCACGTTCGGCGTTAAGACAGCGTTGCGAAAGAAGCGCTTTGCCTTGGCATTTTACATGCCATACATCTTCCTCAACCTCCACTTGAGTTATGGCTTCGGCTATATAAAAGGCTTGTATAAGGTGTTGACAAACAAGAAAATGACAGTAAACGTAAATAGATAATAATTATGAAAATACCGTTCTCACCCCCATATATTGATGATGATGTAATAAACGAAGTGACCGACTCGCTGCGTTCGGGCTGGATAACAACCGGTCCGAAGGTGAAGGCTCTCGAAGAAGAAGTATGCAAGCTCTCGGGCGCACGCCGTGCTCTTGGCGTCAACTCATGGACGTCAGGCGCCATTATGGTGCTCCGTTGGCTCGGACTGCAGCCCGGTGACGAGGTCATCGTGCCGGCTTACACCTATTCTGCCACAGCGCTTGCCGTGCTTTGGGCTGGCGGAAAGCCGGTAATGGTAGACTCCGGTGAGGACTTCAACATCTCTGTGGAAGCCATCCGCCGTGCCATCACGCCGCGCACTAAGGCCATTCTTCCCGTTGATATAGCCGGTTTCCCCTGTGACTATGATGCCATCATGTCGCTCGTGTCAGAACCGGAGGTGAAGGCGATGTTCTCTCCTACGTCCGACGTACAGCGTCAGTTGGGCAGAATAATCGTGGTAAGCGACTCTGCACATTCCATCGGCGCACACTACAACGGCAAGCGTTCAGGCTCAGAGACCGACATTGCCATCTTCTCTCTCCACGCCGTCAAGAACGTCACGACGGCTGAGGGCGGCATCATCTGCCTTAACATGCCCGAACCGTTCGACAATGACAAGCTCTATGCCGACATGCGCCTCTTCTCTCTCAACTGCCAGACGAAGGACGCCTTCACGAAGTCGAAGGCAGGAGGATGGCGTTACGACATCATCGGTCAGGGCATGAAGTGTAATCTTGCCGACGTAAATGCTGCCATCGGACTGGCACAGATACGCAAGTATGAGGATCTTCTCAAGGAGCGCAAGCGCGTCTTCACACGTTATAACGACGCACTGAAGCAGTATGACTGGGCGCTCACTCCTCCTGCGATCACTCCCGGCAAGGAAAGCTCTTACCACGTCTACGCCCTTCGCATAAAGGACGTGACGGAGCAGCAGCGCGACCAAATCATTCAGGAGATAGCAAAGTCAGAAGTGGCAGTAAACGTACACTTCGTGCCGATGCCTATGCTTACGCTTTTCCGCGAGATGGGCTACGACATCAAGGACTACCCGCAGGCTTACCGCAACTACGCACACGAGATTTCGTTGCCTATCTATCCGCAGCTCACAGACGAGCAGGCTGACTTCGTCATACGTACCGTAGTGGAAGCACACAATAAGGTAATGGGCAAGTAAATATTACGGGTATGACCAGATTCTTCGATATCCTGTTTTCGTTTCTGGGTTTGATAGCGCTTTCGCCACTGTTCATAGTGCTTTATGTTCTGATACGCCTCGAGAGCAAGGGCGGCGGCTTTTATTCGCAGGAGCGTGTGGGTCGCAATGGCGTGCCCTTCCGTCTGTATAAGTTCCGCTCCATGCGAGTGGGGTCTGACCGCAAGGGACTCATCACCGTCGGCGAACGCGACAACCGCATCACTCGCACAGGACTGTTCATCCGCAAGTATAAGCTCGACGAACTCCCGCAGCTCTGGAACGTGCTGAAGGGTGACATGAGCCTTGTGGGTCCGCGTCCTGAGGTGGAGAAGTATACGCGCCTCTACACTCCGGAGCAGCGTCGTGTGCTCAGCGTCCGTCCTGGAGTGACAGACTGGGCGTCCATCGAGTATGTTGACGAGAACCGCATTCTCGGTGCCGCAGCAGACCCTGACCGTGCCTACGTGGAGGAGATTATGCCCGCCAAGATAGCCCTCAATATGAGGTATATCTCACATCCCACCGTCGGTGAATACTTCCGCATTATCTTTGCCACGTTCAGCGGAATAGCAAGGTAATGACATTATAGATAAAAGAAAGAAACAAAATGCACTTTACGAATAGACTCATAAATTGGTATTTCAGTAAGAACTCATTGCCTTATTGGTGTATCTTCGCGATGGATTGCCTGATAGTGTTCCTCTCTTACATGTTTGTCTATACGAAGATGAACAGTGGAGTGGAGGCTCTGAACGTCTTATGGCAGCTGGTTACCTTCAACAGCATCTTCGTGTTGTTCCACGCCATCGGCTTCAAGATCTTTCATACCTATGACGGCATCCTCCGCTATTCCTCTTTCGTCGATCTGCAGCGAGTAGGATATGCTGTCCTTACCGGTGCTGTGTTGTCATACGTGGCTCATTTCGGAATGATGCAGATACCGTATTTTCGCTCCGTATACGTCGGAGGAGCCGACATAATGCTCGCCTCCCTGCTGTCCACGCTTCTGCTGTGGGCGGTGCGTGTGCTGGTGAAGACGGTGTACGACGTGTCCATTGACAAGCTCAATGCACGCGCCACGCTGATTTACGGCGTGACGAAGGGCGGCATGGGACTTGCCAAGCAGGTGCGAAACGACAAGACGCTAAAGATGTCGCTTGCCGGATTTGTGAGCGATGAGGAGCATGTGAAGCATCGTGTGCTGATGGGACTGAGCGTCTTCCCGCTCGACTCTAATCTGAAAACCATCATACGTAAGCATCACGTGGAATGTCTGCTCGTGGCGCAGGGAGCCCTCGACTCGTTCCGAAACAACAAGGAACTGCAGGACGATTTGCTGTCGGCTGGCGTACATATATACATCCCGAAGGCAAACGAATGGAATCCGGTGCAGCCGCAGACACAGCAGCTCAAGGAGGTGAGCATCGAGGACCTTCTTCCGCGCGACGAGATAAAGATCGACCTTAAGAGCGTGGCAGACACGCTGCGTGGCAAGTGCGTCCTTGTGACAGGCTCGGCTGGTAGCATCGGCAGCGAGATAGTGAAGCAGATATGCAAGTTCGGTCCGCGCGAGATGGTGCTCATCGACAGCGCCGAGACGCCGCAGCACGATATCCGCCTCATGATGGCGAAGAACTTCCCCGAGATAAAGGCAGAGACAATAGTCACCTCCGTAAGCGGAATAATACGCATGGAGGACATCTTCAGCCGTTATCGTCCTGACTACGTGTTCCATGCCGCCGCATACAAGCACGTGCCGATGATGGAGAACAATCCGAGCGAGAGCATCGAGAACAACGTCTACGGCACGAAGATTCTTGCCGACATGGCGGTGAAGTACGGCGTCAAGAAGTTTGTGATGATATCCACGGACAAGGCTGTCAACCCCACCAACGTGATGGGATGCTCAAAGCGCATCTGCGAGATTTACGTACAGAGCCTCGACCATGCCATCAAGACGGGCAAGATAAAAGGCGTCACGCAGTTTGTCACCACCCGTTTCGGCAATGTGCTCGGCTCCAACGGTTCGGTCATCCCTCTCTTCAAGCGTCAGATAAAGGCTGGCGGTCCCGTAACGGTCACCGATCCCAACATCATTCGCTTCTTCATGCTCATCCCCGAGGCGTGCAAGCTGGTGCTTGAGGCTGGCACGAAGGGCAACGGCGGCGAGATATTTGTCTTCGACATGGGCAACCCCGTCAAGATTGCAGACCTTGCGAAGCGCATGATAAAGCTGAGTGGAGCCACGGGTGTGGAGATAAAATACACGGGTCTGCGTGCCGGAGAGAAACTCTATGAGGAGGTGCTCAACAAGGAGGAGACCACCATGCCGTCCTTCCACGACAAGATTCGCATTGCCAAGGTGCGCCAGTACGACTACGACACCGTGGAGCGCGACATCGAAGACCTCGTCGAGACGAGCAAGCATTACGACGACATGGCGACCGTAAAGAAGATGAAGGAAATCGTGCCGGAATTCAAGAGCAACAACTCCGTGTACGAAGTGCTTGACAAGTAAGGCAACTTTGACAAGAAGACATGTTTTTTAGACAAGAAGACATGAAGACATGTTTTTAGACAAGAAGACATGAAGACATATTTTTAGACAAGTAGACATGATATTTGTTGAAACAAGACAAACTTAGGAGGCTATGGCGTCTCGCCGTAGCCCCGCACCCACGTACGTACGCTTTATTGACAAGATGCCATGTATTTTTGACAAGAAGCCATGTTTTATTTTTTGTGATTACGGATTTGGCTGATTCGTCTGAGGCTCCGCCCTTGCGTGAGCAGTTTTCAGAAAGATCAGCCAAATCCGTAATTCTCATTTCTGACTTTGTCCACGTACACACAATAGAAATATAAAACATAAAGATTTTATAATATTTGTTCGTCGTTTTTGAAAAAAAATTTATACCTTTGCACGTGAACTATAAAGTCTCGACATAATATTGACGTAAGACGAGTTCTTACATTTATATATAAAGAGACAGCTCACGCCGTGCAGCGTATAGTAATGTTGTATAGACCGAACTGTACAAAGCGGAGTTGGGTGGGGCTATAGTTCAGACATATTAAAGGCGTTTATCGACGCTGTGTTTGAGACGAGTCGAATCTTGCAAATTCATAATTGTTGTCTCGAATATGGTCAACGGTAGATGTCCCGGGTGTGATTATATCAAAATCCCGTGGAGACCTTGTAAGCATAGATTGTACCCTATCGGGCGCAATCAAATGTGTTATATAGGTCTCTTTACGGCATTGATTATCATATCGGCGTGGGCTCTAACGTTGTCTGTTCGACAACAATAGGCAATGCAAGAGCCTCGACTCGTGGAATGGACAACAGGACGATTCCACGCTTTTTTTTGTGTCAAAAAAAATGCTATTTTAATGCAAGATATAAAGACGATATGAACGCATTGATTAATGCGCATACCCATCGAGATCGAAGCAGATCTCCTCACGTTGGACTTACCTCCAATGTCCTCCCCGAAGCTCAAAGCTTACAAACAGGGGTGTCCTCGGACTATATACAGGAGGCAAATCACGAATGGTTCGTATTGCGTGTGACTTACAACAGAACTCAGAAAGCTTGCGATATCATATCTACAGCCAATGTGCAGTCATACATGCCTATGCATTATGTCGTAAAGAAAGAGATTGGGAAGAAGAAGCGAATATTACAGCCTCTTCTTCCCAATCTCTTTTTTGTATACACCACCCGAGAAGCTGCAAATGCCATTATCAAGAAAAAAGGCGATGAGCCTTCAATATTAAAATTTTATCTTGATAAGACTAAGCCGTTGGAAGAAAATGGCAAGCACCCTCCTCTTACTATACCCTTTGCTGCAATGATTAATTTCATCAAAGCTACGAGTACCGACAGTGAACATGTTAGAATAGTGGCACCAGAGCAATGCCATTATAAAAGCGGTGATTTGGTAAAAGTGATAGGTGGAGAGTTTGAGGGAGTAACGGGAAAAGTAGCCCGTATTGCAGGACAACAGCGTGTTGTTGTGGAAATTACCGGATTATGTATGGTAGCTACAGCCTATATACCAACAAATCTTATCAAATTTATTAAATAACGCCGAAAAGTATGTTTTAATTCGATTCAATAGTTAATACATACGTTCCAACATTATAGATTCCAATATTAAAATAAAAATGAAAACCTTTAAATATGAGATGTAACAATTGTGGATGGCAGAATCCGGATGGAGTTTCTGCTTGCGAAAGATGCGGTTCTGCATTAGACAGCCAAAATAGTTTTGTTGCAGACACCTATAATCAGCAAAATGCTTATCACCACGAAGCATCCTCGTCTCTTCGTTCTACAGTGAGAGAGGCTGTTGCTTTTGGTGGAAATATTTCTCATGAGAGCAATAGCGATAATACAGTAAACCCTAATGATGTTTGTCGTAATTGTGGCTATAGCTTGTCACCTGTTATGAATGTTTGTCCTCAGTGTGGCACTTCTCGGAAACAGGGACAAAGTGGAAGTATGCAACATAATATCAACAGTAACGACCTGCAATCACAGCCAAAGAATAAGCAGTGCCCAAAATGTGGAATGGATGTACAACGAAGTGCTAAATTCTGTCCTTCATGCGGTCAACCACTAACTATGCGTGGAACTGTTAATGCATGGGACAATCCACAAAACAATGATTTTTGCTCACTGAAAGTACATATAAAAAGTGTTTGAGAGAAGAATGAGGAAAGTTTACTGGTTATCAGTTACTTTCCTCATTTTGGTTAAAAGTGGCGAGGACAGACGAAGACGGGAATACGACAAGATGAGACAGAGGAACGTTACCTATCCGTAACCTATACCCCAAATGGTGAATGTTGAGGTTCGGAAGAATGAGGAAGGTTACGAATTGAATTTTAATACTCTGATTTATAGTGAGTTACTAATGAGCAACGTAAGATTTTTGGTTACGAACCAAATTTGCCGTGTTCTGCCGTGAAATGCGT
>OIYH01000499.1_pt1 | contig 29596 bp, 33 predicted proteins | sample 1587911 | NCBI WGS metagenome assembly OIYH01 (sample SAMN03283252) | human gut metagenome | biome: human-associated habitat; material: feces | host: Homo sapiens | place: USA | collected 2013
CTCACAATCCACCTGATGATACCACTCTTTAGCATCCACCGTATTCTTAAAAAACGGTTTTGTGAACCTATTATAAATAGGTGGTACGAAAAGGACACCGATGACAAGCAGAGTCAGTATTCCCAATATGATAAAAAACTTCTTCATGATCAACTTATGTGTAATCTAAAGGTATAGACACTTTTATTCCCTGACGCATGTCAGATTCATCTGCTGCTTAAGAAACTCGATGATCTCATTTCGCCTGTTTACCAAGACATAATGGTTTTCTTCAGGAACAAAGAACAGCCCTGTATGGACACCCATCTTGCTGAGTCTGTTGGCCTGGCTTGGCATCAGAAGTGAAGAGTTGTCCTCACCACCTCCAATCAGGTTCACGTTACATGGTACCTTCCTCAGTCCTCCAAGATTGCAGGAGATGGATGTCAGGCTCTTGAAATCCTTTGCATGTGAAGAGTGCATGGCAGCCACTATCGCACTACCTCCATTTGAAAGCCCCATCAGATGAATCTGGCGATGGTCGATATGATAGCCCATTCGCTCCAGGGAAGGTATGTAATAGCTGAAAATCTCATTAATATCACGATTTGTGAAGATGCCACTCATGCTGCGGGTACCGATGCTCAGCACGATGCAGTTGTCCAGGTCCTTCCAGATACCCTGATAGAGTTGCCAGTTGCCCAGGTATCCATGACAGAATACCACTAGCGGATATTTGAATCCATTCTCCTTGCTCCATCTTACATTCTCATCTCCCTTAGGTTCGCAGATATACACTGCTCTGTCATTGGTTCTGAAAGCCTCGTTGAAGACCTGTACATAGATTCCAGACATCGGGTTATCCTTTCCCAGGTTGTCATACGGAGTAAAGAAGTTATGAATCTTACCATTGGCAATATCCTGATTGGCTTGTGCAATAAGAGTACCGCCAACGCCCATCATGCTGATTACAGGTCGGGCAATCATCAGGTTTCTAATGCCAAAGTTCACAATCTCTTCCTCTGGAATCAAGGTGTTGATGAGATACTGGGTAAGCGGTGGATGCTTAGTATCCCCATTCTTATCCAGATAAACGAGTCTTACCCTGTCACTTGAATCGATGAGATAGCGTGGCATTGCCATCCACAGGCATACGAAGAAGAGCATCCAATAGGGACGTATTCCCCATTTCTTTGCCCATGGTGGAAGCATCTCAAAGATGTGCTTCTTCCATACTAGGAAGAGCAGCATCAGCATGATGGTCTTGTAAAACAGAGAGGCAAACAATGCCCAAGCCGCTACAAGCAATACAGATATAATATATTTCTTAGTCATATATTCTTTTTGTATGTTTGGTTATTTTAATGCAGGAAAGCTCATCAGATCATTGCTGGTCTTCTTGGCTAGTCGGTTGAACCATACTAGCAGAATAATGTTCATTCCTATTATTGCTACTCCTAAGAAAACAAAGAGAATGATATAAACACTCTGGTAACTCATGTGCCATTGCATCCCCGTCATCTTCGTATAGTTGATGAGTGCTTTATGCTGAGTCTGAAAACTCTGCCCAATGAATGGGCTGATGAAATTGAACCAGTTGGCGAATATCAGGTATGCATATCCTAGAATGGAGGCCGTTCCTGATATAGTGAACACATCCAGGCCGAATTGCTTGTATCTCTTCCTCATGGGAATGAGAAGCAAGAGGCAGGATAGGATACACACCAGTCCCTGTAGGTATAAGCTCCATGCCACATTGGCAGTAGCATATGAAACTCCCAGGTTTTTGGCAATCATAGAAATGATGCCTGCCACTAAATCATATAGCATTTTCATGTTTCAGTTATTTTATGTTCAAATTCATATTAAAGTTCAATATTCACCTTTTATAATAAGGGATTTCTTGAGTGCAAAAGTAGACATAAATATGCATGCCTTGGTACTTTTTATCTGTGGATTGTATCAAATGCCTGCTTCCGTGTATGAACTGATGGTACAATCTATTTCCGATGGTCCTTTTGTTTCATAGCCTTTACCATCAGTTCTGCTATCTTTCTGAAAGTTTGCCCAGCCATGCCTCCCCCGGAAGCTGGAGTCTCTGGTCTCTTGTAGCTGACGAATACTGTATATTTTGGTTTCTCTGCTGGGAAGTAGCCGCAGAAGTCTGCATAGATTCCATCTTCCGTATGGATACTTCCTGAGATGCCAGCCACATTGACCATCTTTGATTCTGCCTTCTTGCCCAAGCCATTTGTGACGAAGAATCTAAGTGCTTTCTGCATTGATTCGATGTTTTTCTTCTTGGCTATCATAGAGTCAACCACGATGGGAGACCTCTCCTGTATTTTTGGACTAACCATCTTTCCTCCATTGGCGATGGCATTGAAGAAGCTCACCATGCTGGTTGGTCTTCTATGATGGAACCCTAGGGCATAAACGGGCCAGGAACCTTTGAAAGTAGAATCCTTTTCCAATCCCATTTGCTGCAGCTTCTGGAAGAAGACATCTTTATCTTCATAAGCCACATCTACAGCCTGGTCTATAGCGATGCTGGAATTGTATGCCAGTCCCTGAAGAAGAGTCAGCTCCCCATATCCACCCTTCCTCCAGTTATGGTCATAGATGGTATCCTTTCCGATAACATCAATACCTGTATAAATATGAAACATATCGTCCAGCGATACTTTTCCTGTTTCCAGAGCGGCAAGCAGGGAAGCCCCTCTAAAAAGAAAAGATTCACGAGCCTTGGTGAGTAGGGTGGTGTCCTTTACAACTTTTCCGTTATCTTCTTTCCATCCTACCATTGCCTGGAGATTACCTGTGGATGTCTCCATGACGATTGTCATACCTTCTTGAGCTGCAAACTCCTCCATTCCCTGTTTGACAATGCTGTCAACTGAGTTCTGCAGCTGAGTATTGATGGTGCTTTCTGTTTCTTGTTTTGTGGTGCACGCTATGAATACAGTTACAGTGAGTATAGCGATTGCTGTTAAAAATGATTTTCTCATATTTCTCTTCATTTTTGTTGTTTTCTTCTCTCTGTTTTTTCTTTTCCGAATGATTTTTGATGGAATTTTTCATCTGATTATCAGAGGACTGCCTTTTTGGGACTGTCCTCCTTTGATGTTATGCGGCATTTCTTGTCAGCTTCTTGACCATGTTTACCAGGTCCACTCCTTCTGCAACCATTTTGGCTGAGTCACAACGGTAGGGGAGTCTGCCACCTTTACAGATGATAGGATCTCCGTGATAGTTGATGTCAATGATGAGGATCAGGTCACCATTGTAGTTGTACCAGTTGTATTTGAGCGAAGACATGAGAATGGCATTGTCGTAGGTATATGACTTGATGTATGGGACCAGCATCGTGTTTTGGAACTGGTCGAGATTGGTCATCTGTGGATAGATGGTGGCAATTTCATCCTGGAGCTTGCAAGTCTTGTTGGTCTTGTCATTCACTCCTACGATGAGACGGCATGGTTTCTGCTCCTCGCTGTTGCACATGGCAACGATTGACTCTACGATTTCCTTGATCTGTGCATTGCTATCCTTAGGGGTTCCTGGTGCATAGAACAGGCTTGCCTTCTTCTCCAGTGTCTGTGACTCTACAAAGTCCAATGGAAAGTCAACTATGGATGTAAGCTTCTCTATCTTCTGCTCCTCCGTCATGTTGCTTGCAGCAATGATATTCAATGTCTCCAGTCTCTGGTTTTCCGGAAGGGAAAGTATCAGAGTGTTGAATTGAGCCATCATTTCTGAAAGGCTGTTGGTTTGCTTGTATGGTTTTGCATCCTTTAGGAGGTAGGAACCATCGACCTTTAGCTTATGCTCCTGAGTGTTGGTGACTCCGTAGGTTTCATGGTCAGGATAGTAGGTCATCTCGTCCTTTTTCACCATGGTGACGCTCACGCCGATCCTCAGGTGTCCTTCTTCCATCATTGCTGTAGGAAATGCAGGGTATCTGTGCATCACGTAGAATGGGATGTGAAGGGTCTTGTCATCTAACTGAATGGTGTAAATGTTGTTGTAATAGTTGGTAACTTTACCAATTGATTTTTCGAATTTGCACATAGTCTTGATATGTTTTAAATTATTATTGAAATTATCGATGATGGTTTCTAGCCAGATTTCCTGTTGGTGGCTAGTTTTAAATGGGGAGCCCAATCCTTTGACTTTATAGTGTGAGGATGCCTGGTGACTCCGGTTCTGCATTCTTTTCAATGCATGATGCATCTGGTGGGCATTGATGATTGCCCGGTTGGATCCGATGAAGAGACTTTCTTCTGTAGCTGGGTTCCTCACCTTGTAGGTTGCCCTGCTTGGAATGGCGATTTTACTCATAATGTAGTTACTTGTTTGCTGTTTATCTTGTTGTCGCTAACTACTTAACCATAGCGGCTTTGGTTTTTCTGAGTGCAAAGGTAGGAGAACATAGTGAAATGATATTTCACTGGCTCATTTTTCTTTCATTCAGTGCGGTGGGTGTCATTTCTGTACCTTATCATATATGAGCCAGTGACTATCATTAGCGGACGAATCCCGGTACTGAGGCGATGAAGCCATTTTCTCGTTTACATTCCGGGTGTCCTGTTGCGGGGGCAACCACATCTGTTCTTCCTTTCTCCTTCGCTGCTGCGAGAACCATGGCGGAGACGATGTAGGTGACATTGTCCTTAGGTTCAGGGAGACCTTCGATCTCTCCGTGCTTGACCTTGCAGATGCCGCATCCGTTGAACCTGGTATAGGTATCTGCTACTCTTGCGTTTCCTTCCGTAGGAAAGCTGCTGCCATCATTCAGGGTGATGGTGTGGGGGGTGAGGTTGATGAATTTCATTTTTCTCTTGTTTTTATGATTTTACTTTGTCTTTTATACTTGCCATGCTCCTTCTGAAATGGGAGCAAGTGCTTTGATTTTTTATTCGGGTGCAAAGGTAGGGGTATAGAGTGAAATGATGTTTCACTGGCTCATTTTCCTTGGATTTTATGATGCAGGGCTAGAAAAACAGGGTGTTTTTGGAATGCAGGATAAGGTCGATATCTACATCCTGCCCGATGATCTTCATGGCTCTTGCATAGTCTTCCGACAGAGGGACAATCAGGATGCTGTCGTTGTTGTCATACATCTTCTGAATATCCGTCAGCTTCATGGCAATGTCTTGGAATGCGTCAGATGGCATGTCAGCCATGAAGATGGACTTTTGAACCCTGGTACAGCCTTTGCCCTGCAGGAATTTTGCAATCAACGTTCTTACCTTGTTGCTGGTGATGTCATACATGATGAAGCATATCATATTTCCGGGTTTCCTTTTTGCAGAGGAGATGATGTTCAGTATCTGTCTGATTCTTTCGGGTAGGGTGGGAAGCTCGTCCAAGCATCCGGTTGTTCTACCGATGGTTCCTGCGCCAGATAAACCGGCACTGCCTATCAGTCTGGTTTCTATGAGATGGTTTCCTTTCATGAGCTATAGGTCAGTGTCTGTACGTAGTCATTCACCAGTTGTGCCATCATGCCATTGAGCTGCATGGAGGTTCCTCTCTTGGGTGATTCTACCACGGAGTATCCCTTGTGGCCAAAGAACAGGTTGATTTCTGCTTTCAGCTGATGGGTGCGGAACATGAGCTTGATACCATACTGTATGTTTCTAGTATCATACAGTTCCACTCCGGTTTCCTCTATGGATTGCTTCAAGTCGGTGACTATATTGGTGATTTCCTGGGGAACATACACGGGGCGAATTTCCTGAGGAAGTTTCTTTCTTTTATTGAGTTCGAGCCTTTCCTTGATTCTGTCCATGGTTTCCTGGTCCGGGTCATGAGTCTTTTCTACAGGTTGCAGGTCCTGCACTTGCTTTTCTTGGCTGATGCTTGGCATCTTGTCTTCCTTGATGAACAGATCCACGCTCTCCAAATTCACATAGTTCTCCCAGCAGACAGGCATGGCTGTCAGGTTGAGTGTGGCATCATCATCTGCAGCAATGAAGCAGGCTCTGGTCACATCATTGGTCTTGAGGTCAATGAATGTTTCCAGCTGATGTTCCTTGGCGAATTCCCATGCGAACTGTTTGTAGAATGATGAATAGATGTTTTCATCCGTGCATGGTTTATCGAGCAGGAAGATGAGCTTCAGTCCACATCCGCTAGGAGAGGTGAACATCATGGCGATGCGCTCGTCTTTGGCCAGCTTGGCTTTCAGGTCATGCAGCTGGATGGTCTTCTCGTCCACATGGTCTATGTCCAGGACAAATGAAGATACTGATGAGAAATTTTCCTTTCTTCTAAAGCTAGGCTCAAAGTGGGCGCAGACGAAGTAGGGGAGTGATTTTTTCATCAGGTTGTATTTTGTACTGTCCATGCGCTGGATAGTGCGCAGGACTTCTGTCTGATTTCTGAGTGATGGCTCTGGGTGAGATATCATCTCGTATAGGTCTATCATGTTGATAGAAGTCAATTTTTCATTGGCAGCCACGATCTTGGTTCCCAATGATACAGTCTGCTCTTTCATATTAGTAGTGTTTTAATTGTTGTGCGAATTTTTGCATATAGAGAAATATATGGGTTTCTCTGCTTCTGGTCATTCCCTTGATGGATTCATTCTCTGAGAGGTAGTCATTGACTGATTGGATGATGACTCTTCTTCCCAGGGCTTCCAGCCATACTGCTCCTCTTTCATCTCGGGAGTAGTAGTCCTCTGTTATGATATTTTGTGCCAGCAGGGAATAGACGATATAGTCTATCCATACCCTGTAGAGTTCTATCACATCAAAGGAAAGGACGGGTCTTCCATACTCGTCTCTGTGGAGAATGCCTATATAGGGATCGATACCGCAGCGTATGAGAGCATTCTCTATCTTTCCATACAGGATGCCGTAGCCATAGTTGAGCATGGCGTTGGCAATATCAGTAGCAGGATGTTGTGAGCGTTCCTTGAAACGGTATTTCTCTGGTATGAACAGATTCAATGCCCGGAAGTATTCCTTGGATGCATTGCCTTCATTGGCTCTGAGGTTATTGGCGATTTCTCTTACCGTGAATCCTTCTAGGGCATCTACCTTTGCGATGAGTTTGCTGATTTTGTTGCAAGCTTCCTGTACGATGAGTTCCTTCTTTCCTGTATCTACCTGCAGCATGAGGAGCAGGGCCAGTTGGTTTTGCATCTTTTGGATGATGACCTTTTTGATCCATTCTACTGCATCCTGTGATGCCGTGAATATCAGCTGCCCTTTTCTGATGGTGGAGATGGAACCATATTTGTGGCTCCATACGCAACCCATTACGTTGCCACCTTTGTCGGCCAGAGTGACTCTGATGTCATTTTCTATGGCAAGCATTAAGGCGTCGGATGTGAGTACCGCGCTCTTGGCAACCAGGATGGAATCCACGTCTTTAATGGGTATGCGATGGTTTCCTGTTGAATTGTTGAGCATAAACGCTCCATTGTTGATGCTAAGTTTAGCACCGTAGGAATTTAATACGATCTCCATAAGCTCATGGTTTTAAATTTCTGAGTGCAAAGGTAGAGAGGGATTTTGAAATGATATTTCACTGGCTCAATTTTCTGGATTTTGATAATTGGGTATGATTTCTATACCTTATTATATATAAGGTATTTTTCTTCTCTTCTTTAGAATCTTAAATCTGAGGATTAGGGTGATAGTTGAGATGCAGAATTTATCTCCTTTTTGATGTTTGTTAGTGCTGAATCATTTCTTTTGGTTGTGGCTTGTCATTTGCCTTTGGGTTTCTGTTTTCTAAAATAGTTAATAGAGCTAAATTTTTGAGCTAAAAATGGCAGAACATTTAAGATTAATTGGCTTGCATATCTCGAAAAATAGTCGTACCTTTGCACTCGCTAAGGAAAAGTTAATTTTCGGTTAAGAAAAGTGAAGAATTGTTTAGTAGAGTTCTTTAACTTATTGATAATCAGAATAGTCTTATAAGGTCGAGTACGAGACCATCTTCCATCACAACAAGGATTAAGACACCTTAGGGTTCTCGATATCATCACCTTGGATAGTATAGTACGAGACCATCTTCCATCACAACAAGGATTAAGACAAATTTCCACCGCCCTTGACTGAAATTTTCATAATCTGTACGAGACCATCTTCCATCACAACAAGGATTAAGACATGCCTTCCATCCAGTTTTCCACTGTGATGTCTGCGGGTACGAGACCATCTTCCATCACAACAAGGATTAAGACTCGAGCAGACATAGCTGTGTGACGGATGTCGCCGTCACGTGTACGAGACCATCTTCCATCACAACAAGGATTAAGACGAGATAGCGAGAAGTGGAAGTGCTTCCGTCAGCTTGGGTACGAGACCATCTTCCATCACAACAAGGATTAAGACTACGAACGCCATCTAAACCATCTATAGTGACGTTAGTACGAGACCATCTTCCATCACAACAAGGATTAAGACGTACTTCTTTGCCACAATAGGACGGCACGCTGTGGTACGAGACCATCTTCCATCACAACAAGGATTAAGACAATGTAGTTGGGAACCAGTTGATAGCACGCTTAGTACGAGTACGAGACCATTGTCCACTATAACAAGGATTAAGACAAGTTACCAGCAATCATCACGTGATTGCCACCACCGTACGAGACCATCTTCCATTACAATAAGGATTAAGACAACTGACAACCGTCTGCATTAGCAAATATACTTACGGTACGAGAGCATCTTCCATCACAATAAGGATTAAGACGTACCTTTCATAATTGTAATACTTTTAATTGTTAAGTACTAGATCATTGTCCACTACAATAAGGATTAAGACCTGCTGTTACTTTAAAATCTTTCATAATTTTCAATCGTACGAGACCATCTTCCATCACAACAAGGATTAAGACTGCACCAACGATGTGCCATTGTATGTGATCCATGACGTACGAGACCATCGCCGACTACTAAGGATTATGATTATTGGTTTATGAGTTATTCATAGGTTATTTTGGTTCATTGGTAGGGTTATCTGTTACATGAAAAAATCCCATATCAAGGTTGGTTGCCTTGGTATGGGATTGATTTTACTATTCTTATGTTCTGTTCAGTCCTATTTGGACCTCTCCTGTCTTATTTTATTAAGCAGAAGCTTCTTTTTCTTACTTCTGGTAGGAATCATAAAGTTCCTTGGCCTTGTCTTCGCCTAGGAAACCGGTCAGCTTTTTCCAGATACCACTCTTGTCAAATGGCTTGGCAAGTTCCTTCACTTCCTTCTTGGATGGTTCTTGGAGCAAGCGCATTGAGGTGTTGTAGAGGTCGTTGCTGTCAGATTCATTGAGCTGTGATGCCTCGGAGTCTTTCAGCCATATCTCTACTTTCTGGAAGCATACCTTGAAGTCTTTGATGCTATAGCTAACGCCATCACCTGCGAGTTTGTCAAGGGTGGTGCCAAGACCAGCTTCAAGTTTTCTTTTTTTTGCGTCCTTGGCAGCTTTTGCTGCTTGTTGCTTTTTCTCTTCTTCCTGCTTGGCAATCTGTTCCTCTATATCGACAACGATTTGTCTTTCTTCCTGGATGTTGATTCCTTTTTTAAGGAGTTCGTCCATGATGTCGTTATAGAGTTTCTTAGCCTCTTGGAAATCCTGGGCTTCTATACAACTCTTGGCAAGGGTATATTGCTCGGAGAGAGATCTACGGGCTTCTCTTTCTGCTCTTTCACCCTTTGCCTTGAGTGCAAGATCTCTGATCTTATCCTTGTCTTCATCCGTGAGCCATGAATGGATTGGAGTACCTTTTTCCTGGATCTTGTTGAAAGGATTCTTCTTCTCGAACTTGCTGTCTCCATACTCTTTCATCTCCATCATTCTGACTTCTTCGTCTGTATGTTCTCTGAGGATATTGACGAGCTGGGTGATGCTTTCGGTTTGTGCCCACAATTGCTGGTAGTTCTCATAAGTGAACACCGACATCATTTCCTCAAAGCGCTGCATATAGTAGTTCATGTCTTGGCTAAAGCCGCGAAGGGTGATGTCTTCCTTGTCGATGTGGCATTTGCCGAAGCCAAAAGCCTTGGCCATACCCAGGTTGAAGAATACATCTGGAGTCATATTGAAAGTTAGGGCAGCCAAAATAGCTCCAATCTCAGTTTCTTTTGTGTTATGCAAGGAGATTCTCAGGGTGAAGGTTTGTCCGGCAGGAAGAGCCTTGATAGTTGTTCCTACATTCTTGTTTTCTCCCTGTGGAAGCTGGGTGGTTGTTCCCTTAGAGTGGATTCTATACAGCTTTCTTCCTGCGATACCCTCGTTTTCATCATAGGTCTTGTATGGTGAATGCTGCTGTTTCAGGTACAGAGGATAGTAGGAAGCCTTAGGATTTCCCAGAATACCCTTTGTCTCAATAAGCTCAGAGTCCTCTACAGTTCCCTCCATGAAGGCATGACTGATTTGTACTCTTCCCTTCAGATTGTCGTCACCAGTGTATCCGAACAGGGTTTCTCCCAGGTCGTGTCTGGTCTTGTCGGCCTTTTGCAGGATTTCTACCTGTTGGCGTACATTGTTTCTGAATGGGAGTTTGAACATTCTGGACATACCGAGAATCTCTTGACCATTTTGCATCTTGAGATAGAATACCGGTATTTCATAACCCTTTTCAAGAGCCATCAGAAAGCAGCCTTTTCCTTCTTTTTCCTTGGCGAAATCTGGAGTACCTTCATAGATACTCTTGAAGGCTCTGATGGTTTCCTCGCTTAAAGGGATGCTGTCACCTCTGTCAGAAGGGAATAGCAATTCATGTTTCTTGCCTTGCATGAGTCCTGTGCAGACGATTCGGTAGCTTATTCCATCTTTTTCTCTCTCAGGATAGGTAGGATAATGGTTGGAATCCGAGCCTACGGAAACATTGGTTTCCCAAATAGAGCCATTTGGATTATAGCCTGGGAAATTCAAGCCCACTTCAATGCTATGGATTTTTTCCAGTTGTCCATCGCATGGGGTGAAGAAATATCTCTCACCTTCCTTTGAGAGCCAGCCTGGTATGGCATTATTTACCTTTTTCAGGTATTCGGTGCTTTTAGCCTTATTCATTCTGTTGGCCACATCACGGTAGCCAAACCATCTGTTCTGGAAGTCCTTGTCTTCCTGCATCTTGCCGAAGGACATGATTTCCACGATTTCGCGCAACATTCCCTTGATGGTGGTGCCTGGGATGAAGTAGTGGCGTTTTCCGTCGTTGCCCATTATATGAGCGGAGTGCTCCTTCAGTGAACCGTCGCGTGTGAAGAGAGGAGATACGTTCTTGAGTTTCACCTCGATCACTCCATCCTCTGAGTCTGAGAACGGCAAGTCCTGGGTAACCTGCTCACTCCAGGAAGGGTAGAACACCTTTTCATTGAGCGGCACGAAATTATAGGGTGCTGTAATTTTCATTTTGCTGTTCCTCCATTATTTTTCAAATCCAACGAATATGTTTGCCTTGAGCTGAAGGGTAGGCATGTTTTCACACAGCTCATCCTTCACTTCTTCCCACTGGCGCAGGAACTTTAGTGCCTTCACGCCTGGAAGGCGGTGTGGCAGGTAGGTAACTGGAGTTGTGGTGGCAGAGCCATCCAGTTCTTCCTGCTTTACCTCGTATGTTGTTACGAAGTAATTTCCATCCACATAACGGATCTGGATAGAAGTGTTTTCTTCCGGGTTCCACAGCAGTCCCTCTACGACGAAAGGATTCTCGCCGTCAGTAAGGGTAAGAGAAAGAGGTTCTCCTTCTTCTATGATTCTTGGCTTGCTCTGGTCGCTTTGCCAGAGGTAGCCTTCATATTTTGCATTTTTTATCTGATGTTCCATGCTTACTCTTGTATGTTAAGTGTTCCGATGAATATACCATTTCCTCTGTTGGTACCACCGCCCAGTGGCAGGAGGCCGTCGCAGATGTCCTGGAGGGCTTTCTCGAATGCCTTTCTGACATCTTCGTCTTGAAGGGCTTCCTTTTCAACCCAGATCTCTTCCACGAGTTCCTGGTTTTCCGCTGTGCTTACCTTTTCCTGGAACAGGGCACCGTCCATCACTCCACCGGTAAACTTATCTACCCTGATGTGAGGAAGAACCTTTGAGTCCGTGTTTTCAATGAAGACATCTGAGAAGATGGCCTTTCCTCTGGATGGTTTGATGTCTGCTTCATCCAGTGTGGTGCCGAAGACATCCAGGCATGCCTTGTTTCTGTCGCTTGCGATAGCCTCTGCGTTGTCCACAAAGTGCTTCGTAAGGCGGTTCCAGTGGTAGGCTGTACGATGTGAAATGGCTCCTTTGACGGATGTTGCCGGTATCAGGCTCTTGGATTCCTTGATTTCTGGCTTGCCAGTTGACCAGTCCACATAGTTTTCCTTGACGGGTGTCATATCTGCCTCTTCGTCTCCGAATCCTGATGAGAACAGGAAGAAGTTCAATGGCTTGAGGGTGAGTGTATATTTGATCCAGTCAGTCCCCTGCAGTTCACATGGCTTCTTCTCCATAGCCTCATTCCAGTCCTCTTCCAGCGATGATGACTTTTTCAGGTAGGCATCGAGGTCCTTTTCCTGGGTCAGATCATAGCTTGCGTATTTCATGCTTACGACCTTCATGCTTCCGAAGCCGTTTCTCGTTCCGCTGCCCACTCTGAAGGTAGGAGAGGAGATGACGTTCAGCAGTTTCTGCATATTCTCGTCATCTTTCGTTTCAGAGAGGAGTTCCATCTCGAAGATGAATCGGGTGCCTTTATACACAACCTGTTCGTCGAACTTGCCATGGTCTGCGCCTGTACCCTTTTCCGTGATTCTTACATGCTGACGGATAGGCAGTACCTCAAAGGCCTTGAGATACTCATCCTGCTCTATGTTCTTAAGTCCGTCCATGGCCTTCTGGTTGCTGCCTAGAAGCAGTGCGTCGGAAATGAGGACCTTGGAGCCTTCTCCCTTGTCTCCTTTCTGATATCCGAAGATAGAGTCTCTCTCCTTCAGGTCTTTCATGCTGTGACGGATGATGCCCATGAGTGATGTGCCCGGGATATATGGCAGGTCATTCACGTCTCTTGCCACGGGTGCATCCGTAATGATGTCCTTCTCGCCGCTGCCCACTGCCAGAGGTGATGTTGCCTCCAGGGTGATGCGTGCGATCATGCGGTATTTATATTTTGTCATCTGCATTGCTTTATTGTTTTTTTGCCATTTCAGAGGCAAGGTTCACTAATGCTCTTTGAGACAGGTCTCCATATTCCTGGCTGTTACCCATCTGCTCTATAAACTCTCTGAGGATTCTGTCTCTCTGCTTGGTTTTCCAGTCCTTGGCCTTGATTCCATGGGTAATATAGCCGATTGACTCTATGACTTCGGTTCTTGGATCTGTTGGAGACGGCTCTCGCTTTTTCAATTCCTTCTTGTCGAAGAGTTCAAGGAGAATCTCGTTCATGGTAGCATGCTGGAGGGCGATGCTGCGGATGGCACCCCATTGAGAAGAGAATTTGCCTTGTGAGAACAATGGCTTGTACTTACTGACGAAATTGTTCACCTGCTCATAGATATAGACAGAAGAACTGTTCTTGTGCTTCTTTCTTGCCAGGAATGACAGCAGCGGTGTTCCTTCCAGTGCTCTTGTCTCTGTAGCCTGCGCTTTTGTCTTCTGGGAGAGGCAGAGGTTTGTCTGTCCGTTTTCTCCTGCCTTTTGCAGCAGGTTCCATCCATAGATGACCTTACCGAATCCCTCATTCTTATAGTTGCCTACATAGGAAGGAAGTTGTGATTCTGTTGGTGGTTCATGGAGCTTGACAACGAAGACGCTGCCTTTCTCGATACCCACACGGTCCGCATCTCTGGTTTGGCGCTTGCCATTCCAAGGAGCATATTGGAAGGTTCTGATCTGTGACTTCTCCCAGTCGATTTCTCCATTGAGTCCCAGCATCTGGGCTGTTGGCTGGAAGGTTGGTGTTCCCGTTTCATCCAGGAAGATGAGTCTGCCGTCGGCATAGACTGTGATATAGCTGTTTCCATTGATAGAGAACGTGGATGGAGCTGATGGAATTTCCTGGAAGGAAGCTTTCGTGATTTCAATGAGTCCATACTGTGCTGTCTTGGATCTGCCCACATGTTTTCTTCCTATCAGCTTTTCCTCAATGGCAGGGGCAAGGGCTTCATCGTCTATCTCTACAGAGAAATAGAACTCGCTTCCCTTCTCCAGTCCTTCATATCCGAACATCTGGCTGTCCTTGCTCTTGCGAAGGGTTCTGTCATAGGCGCTTTTGATGGCAAAGCTCTTCAGGCACTCTACAGCGTTAGCCTTGTTACCATCAAACTCATAGTAGCCTTCGCGGCATTGCTTGAGCTGCTGTGGCTGCCCCTTGGTACCGTTCTTGTCATCTGAACGGCTATAGAAGTGGTGGATATAGCTTTCCTCACCCAAGGACTTGAGCTTTGGGTAGAAGAGGGATGCCGGAATATGGAGGCTTCTAGTCTTGGCGTCCTTGGATGCCGGGTGTGCGTCCCCGAATCTTACATGTCCGCTATGGAAGATTTCTGTCTGCTCCTTGGCCTGGAAGCTCATATAGTCCTTGGCTACGATGCCCAGGAAGCAGTTGCCAGGAATGAAAGTTAGGGATTCCTGGTTTCCTTCTGTGGCTGCTCGCTGGTTCAGGATGACATCTGAGAACAGTTTACATTTGAATTGAAGAGTTTTCATGCCTTACCTCCTTTCTCTATACTGAATTTACATCTGCCCAGGCCTCTGTTTCTGCCTGTTCCCATATGCTTGATGAAGCCAAGTGCTGATTCCAGAACGCTTTCCATATCATCATCTACATAGAGGATTGTTGCATAGAGCGTGCATGGAATGGTGGTTTCGATGGTGCGAAGGCTATGTTCCTGGGTGATTCCGTTTTTCTCGTCTATGGCTGTTGCCACCTTATTTATATATAGCAGGTCTTCCACATGGTTGGAAAGGATACTTTTAGCCTCGTCTTCTTTGAGGGTAGCATTGGTGAAGAACAGGGTGCCGGATGGCAGCACTTCTTCAGCGATAGCTGCCTTGCCGAAGGCTTTCTCCAGGTCCATGTCCAGACCTCTGAGGGCAGCATAGTCCTCTACAGCTTCTCGAATGAGGCCTTTGATCGTCTTGCCGGGAATATATGGCAGCCCATTGGTGTCCTTGATGACGAGGGAGTCCGCGTCTGCTCCGGCAGAGAGTCCCGACCCGCAATGCCATGGTGAGAAGAACTCTATTTTTATATTTAAGTCTTTCATTGCTTTATCCTTCCTTTGTTCTTTGGTTGAGAATTGTGTTTAAGTCCAGCAGATCCGCAGCAGGATAGAAAACATCTTCTGAAAGCGTTCTCTTCTGTGGGGTTGTGGCCTTTTGGAAAGTTTGCTTGGTAGAAGCAGAGAGCATGGCATAGCTGCGAGCGGCTGCCTGCTTGGCCATTTCCGTATTCTGGTGCATGGCGGTCATCCATTTTCTGATGCTGGTCTTGGCGGCGTTGCCCTCCTTGCCGTTGAGAATGCTGCACGTATCCTCCAGCTCTTCTATCATCCAGTATTCTTCCGTTTGGTGCAGGAAATAAGGTCCGAAGTTGAAGGAAAGTCCCTTTTGTGGGGTCTTTTCCTTCAGGATCATATTAGGATAGCTTTCAATGAAGCTTCCCTGTACCTTATAGAACATCACACTCGATGGTGCTACTGGGGCATCCTTTTGGATAAGAGGATCCTTTGAAACGATCTTGGCCTGGGTACATAGCGTCTCTGCCAGGTCATATCCATAGTGGAAAGGATAGGAAGACTTGATGAAGGCTATGCCTGCGCATGCAGTGAGTCCGTTATCTGCACCTAGCTTCTGCCTGGTGGCATTCTCAAACTCTTCAAGATAGACCTTTACATAGTCGAGGGCTAGGCTTGCCTTGCATATCATGGTCATGTCATCTCCACCCAGTACTACAGGACGGAATGGGAAGATGCTTGACTCTTGTGTATAATCTTCTGCGGTATATACTTTTTTGAAGGCGGCTCGGGCTGCCTGGCAGGTAGCCTGGTTCAGCTTTTCTGAGAAGTCTTTCAGCTTTTCCATGGAGCTGCTGAATTTGGACAGAATCTGTCCCAGACCATTACCGTCAGCATGAATGATGGCTACCCAGTCATTCTTGCCTGTGAGATCCTCGATGTTCAAGGCGATGTTCTTAGGGGAGAGATTCTTGATATGGAAACTCTTTTCTGCCAGGCTGATGGTTGCCTTGCCTCCGACGGAGAGGTTGCGTTTCTTTAGTGTTCCTTCATCCAGATATTCCTGACTTTCCTGTGTGATGGCAGGAAGTCCTGTGGTTCTTGAACGTTCTACGCCCATGAAACCTACGGTCATGCTTCTGGCTGGTTTGTTGCGTTGGATCTTCAGCTTTTTCTCCAGCAGGTCCATGCAGGAAGCGAAGTGAGTCTTGAGTTCTTCCTCCGTTACCTTTACCACAGCCTGGCTGATGGTGATGCCAGGAGCTGCCAGCATCACGGTCTTAGGAAACTCCAGGACGGTTTTCTCGCATTCCTGGAGATCATCATAGACACATTTGATGTTGCCGGCTGCATTGATGATACGGGTAGCTCCTTGCAGGTAGTTGGATTCAAAGAGGGTGGTGCATATCTTTTCTACCAGCTCGCTGCCGCCGACGATGTCTTTGAGTGAGTTGGTTGAGAAGATAAAACCCTGGATACCCTGTATGGAGGCTCCATATATGTATTTGTTTTTCTCCATGTTATTTTGTTTTTACGGTTGTGGGTGTAAAAGTATAAAAAAAAGATGGTAAAAACTATTTTTTCTTCAAGAAAATGTTATTTATCGGATATTTTTTTGTATTTTCGCCAAAAAAATAAGAAATGGAAGCAACTAACATAGCCATCTTGAGATTTAAGGAAACCTTGGGTTCTACTGAACTCAGGTGTTTTCGTGGTGCCATCGTGGAATTGGCAGGCAGGGAAAATCCCTGTTTTCACAACCATGAGGCGAATGGGTTGAGATATGGATATCCTCTGGTACAGTACAAGGTAATTGATAATCATGTTTGTCTGATTGGAATAGCAGAAGCAGCCATGGCAGTGATGGCTCTCGTGGGAAAGTTTCCTATAAGTCTCATGATTGGAAAGAAGGAGATGGAGTTTCATGTACAGGATTGTACGCTTACTCCTTATTTTCCCAAAATAGAAGATGCCCCTAAGCTTTATCATCTGAGCAGTTATATCGGTCTTACTGACGAGAACTTCAAGAAATATCATTCCATGCTGGCTCTTACGGACAAGGTGATTTTTCTGGAGAAGGTCATTACAGGCAACATCCTTTCTTTTTTGAAGGGTATCGGCTATCATGCCGATGAGCAGATTGAATGTGCCATCACGGAGATGAAGGAGCCCAGGGAACAGAGCTACAAGCATGTGAAGTTTGATACTTTTGATCTGATGTTTGTCAGCAACATGGAACTGCCAGATGGCATTGCTCTGGGAAAAAGCGGAAGTGTAGGCTTTGGTACGCTTTCCAGAAAGGAACTTCCAGAGAAATTTAAAAACTTTAATCAGTAATATTATGGCAAAGGTACTTATATCATTCATCGGTACAGGACCTCTGGTGAACAAGGGGGAACGAGGAGAGGAGAAATCTGCCCGAGAATATCGCAGGGCTTCCTATCATTTGGGTGAAGAGAACCTGGGTGAATACTCTTTCATGGCAGCTGCATTGTATGAAACTCAGAATATAGACAAGGTCATTTTGATCGGTACTGCCCATTGCATGTGGGAAGAGGTATATCGCTATTTTCAGGAGAAGAACGGCGGTAAGATTGACGATGATGTTTATTGTGAGATAGCAGAGCATTGTGTATATTCCGCATGTCAAGGAGATAGAGGCAGCTATTGGAAAGGATGCACATCTGGCATTGATAAGATATGGTGTGAATGAGGAGGAAATCAATGAGAACATCAACATCATCCTGCAGTTGAACAAGTTGCTCTCCACGGGTGATGAACTCATAGTCGATGTCACCCATTCTTTCCGTTCATTGCCTATTACCATCATGAACCTGCTTCTTTATCTGAAGAATGTCAGCAGCAAGAATATCAAGATTTCTCATATATATTATAGCATGATTGAGATGAACAAGGAGTATGGTTATGCTCCGATTGTGGATCTGAAGAAAATCCTCAAGCTCAATGACTGGATTGTGGGAGCCATGGCCTTCAAGCAGTATGGCAATGCCTATCAGATTGCAGGCTTGCTTCAGCAGGAGGACACGGATGTGACCAATCGTCTGAAGCATTTCTCGGATGTGATGAATCTCAACCATCTTTATGCAATCTCTCAGGAGACCCAGTCTTTGAGAGCTTTGATGAAAAAGGATTTTGATTCTATGCTTCCTGAAATGATTGTGAAGCCGGTGGTGAAGGATTTCCTGAATAACTTCAAGGGAACAGAGCAGAATCCTGCGCTTTTCCAGTATCAGCTGGCCCAATGGCAGTTCAAGCATATGAACTATGCGGCAGCCTTGATTTCCTTGCAGGAGAGCATCCTTTCCTATGCATGTCAGACTGCAAATCACAATCCTTTTGATAAGGATGAACGACAGAGTATCAAGGATGTGATTTGCAGTGACAAGGAATTCATACCATTTGAGCTGAGAGGTGTTTATTTCGAGATTACCAAAAACCGGAATGTCGTGGCTCATGCCCTGGAGAGTAATTTCTCTTCGGGCAAGATTATTGAAAGTTTAAGAACATCGCTTATTACGGCGGGAAAATATATTAAGTAATAAAGGGGATTATGGGAAAGAATATTATGACATATCAGAAGCGCTTGAATCTCATAGATGAATGTCTGCGCAGGTTTGACCATCCGATGAATATCAAGCAAATTCAGGAATACTGTAATAAGAGACTGAACAGGAAATTCACGGATCGTACTTATCGATATGATCTTGAAAAAATTGAAATGGAGAATGAGATAAGTTATCGTGTGACCGTTATTAATGGTTTTCAGTGTTTTACGTATGCAGACGAGAGCTTTTCTATTAATAACGATGCTGTTGTCAATCAGGTTGATTTATGCAATTTCCGTAAGATAAAAGAAGCATTGGGTGATTTCCTAGGATTGGGCTTAGAGTCTTCTTTAACTACCATGACTGATGAAATCAACAAGTTTCTTGGCTATGATGAGCAGCAGCGTCCTGTTATTTCTTTTGAGAAGGTTGTACTGGAGTCTCATGGTAAAATTAAGCCTCATGATTTGCTGGAGCCTTTGCTCAAGGCTATCATACAGCATCAGACCATGGATATAAAATATGAGGTTCCAGGAAGAGGTAAGCGTGAGTGGACCGTGTTCCCTCAGTTTCTCAAGCAGTATAATCAGCGCTGGTATCTCATTGCCACTAGGCACAGAGATGAGGTAGAGGGAAAGCTCTACAATCTGGCATTGGATAGAATTCGCAAGATGGAGGCTAATCAGCATATTCCTTACAAGGAGTGTGGTATTGATTTTTCTGACTTCTTTGAGGATGTTGTAGGTGTAACAAAACCGGATGGTGCTGAGCCTATAGAGGTGAAGTTGCGAATTGACCGTGGTGAGTATCCTTACATAGAGAGTAAGCCTATTCATACTTCTCAGAAAATAGATTCTGAACACAAAGAAGACAAGGATTATGTTTACGTGTCTTTAACAGTTTATGACAACTTTGAGCTGAGAAGCAAAATCTTGTCATATGGAAGCAAGGTTACAGTCATGGAGCCAAAGAGTTTAAAAGATAAGCTTGTTCATGATTTGAAGAAGTCTCTTGAAAATTATCAGGATTAAGCTTTATGGGTAGAAGAGTTTTTTTATCTGTCTTGGGAGTGGCTTTCTATGAGACATGCCGCTACCGAAAGGATGATTTCACAGGAAGTGAGACTCTTTTTGTGCAGAAGAGTTTACTCGAATATCTACAGCAGCAGGAGAATTGGGGAGGTGAAAACGACCTGGTTCTTATGCTTCTGACGGATTTGGCAAGGCAGAACAACTGGGACAAGAATCTGGAGACCCGTTTCTGTGCCAAGCTCAAGAAGGAGGTTGCATATCAGGGATTGGAGAAGATATTGCTGGATATGAATCTCTCCTATCAGGATATAGCTATTCCGGATGGCAAGGATAGTGATCAGATGTGGGAGATTTTTGAAGTTATCTTTGATGAGCTTCAGGAGGGTGACGAACTGTATCTTGACATCACCAATAGCTTTCGTTATCTTCCCATGCTGCTGGTTGTGCTTGTCAACTATGCCAAGTTGCTCAAGAAAGTGAAGGTGAAGGCCATCTTTTATGGCAATTACGAGGCGCGTGACAAGGAGAGCAACATTGCACCTATCATGGATCTGCTTCCTCTTTCTGTTTTGCAGGACTGGACGTTGGCTGCTTCTGATTATCTGCGATATGGTCAGGTGCAGAAGCTCTATGAATTGTCGGAATCATCACTTCTCCCAATCTTGAAGAATACAGAAACCCGCACTAAGGACACTGAGATGTTGCGTGCCTTTGTCAGGAAGTTGAAGGAGATGGTGGAGGAACGAACCACCTGTCGTGGGTATGCCATTGTGGATAGCAAGAACGTGAGGAATCTCAAGCGCACTGCTGGTGGAATACAGAAAGTGACGATTGTTCAGCTCAAGCCCATCTTTGAGAAAATCAAGCAGTCGTTGAACGATTTTGATGCCAAGGAGAATGTTCTGAACTGTATCAAGGCAGCCAAGTGGTGTTGTGACAACAAGCTTTATCAGCAGGCTACGACCATGTTGGAAGAAGGTTTGGGTACTTTCCTGTGTTGTCATTATCAGCTTGACTATCGAAATAAGGTTTGTCGTGATGCTGTGTTCAGCTGCATTGCTATCAAGACGCAGAATAAGAATACTGATGGTCTGGAGACTACTAATGAGTTTGTTCCGAAAATCCTGGCAGATGATAGTGTTTGGGGGAATAAGGAGTTTGTGACAATCTTGCAGCAGGTGGTTGAATTACGCAACGATTACAATCATGCTGGATTCAAAGACAATCCTTTTTCTGCTCAGACGATCATTGGTAGGGTAGAGCAACTACTGGATGGAATTGAGGATGTCTTGTCTGAGATATAGGATTTGGTAGCATCATTTTAAATGGTTTTAGGGGCTGTTTAAAGTGGTGCCTTTGTTTTGTGGGGTATTGGAATGATTGATGTTTGTGAAGAGATGTTAATATCAAGAGCATATTTACTTAAATATTTAAGAAAAATTGGCTTGCATATCTCGAAAAATAGTCGTACCTTTGCACTCGCTAAGAAAAAGTTAATTTTCGGTTAAGAAAAGTGAAGAATTGTTTAGTAGAGTTCTTTAACTTATTGATAATCAGAATAGTCTTATAAGGTCGAGTACGAGACCATCTTCCATTACAACAAGGATTAAGACCAATCTGTGAAGCAGTCATGGCGCTGTGATTTACATGTACGAGACCATCTTCCATTACAACAAGGATTAAGACACTCCCACCAAGATAGGAGCCTCACCGCTTGGTATGCGTACGAGACCATCTTCCATTACAACAAGGATTAAGACGTGTGCCCCATAAACACACTTGCGAAGTTACCGGCGTACGAGACCATCTTCCATTACAACAAGGATTAAGACTTATACCGCATGAGATAACGGTCAATACAACTATGTACGAGACCATCTTCCATTACAACAAGGATTAAGACATCTTAGGGTTCTCGATATCATCACCTTGGATAGTATAGTGTACGAGACCATCTTCCATTACAACAAGGATTAAGACTCGTTTCCCAATTTGGGTTCAACTTATTTATTTGTACGAGACCATCTTCCATTACAACAAGGATTAAGACAGACTGACAGGATACTTCTTACCTTCAACGATTGTACGAGACCATCTTCCATTACAACAAGGATTAAGACCATAGGGCGACACGCCGTACCACGGAATTTCATTTGAGTACGAGACCATCTTCCATTACAACAAGGATTAAGACCAAAAGCATTTGCTCTATCTAAGAAGTCAAACTCCTGTACGAGACCATCTTCCATTACAACAAGGATTAAGACCAAAAGCATTTGCTCTATCTAAGAAGTCAAACTCCTGTACGAGACCATCTTCCATTACAACAAGGATTAAGACCTGTCCATTAGCCTCATATTGCTCACCAGCAGCACGTTCAGGTACGAGACCATCTTCCATTACAACAAGGATTAAGACCGGTTGTCAAGGGTGAGACCCTCAACACGCATACGTACGAGACCATCTTCCATTACAACAAGGATTAAGACTGATGCGTGGGTCTTTTCCTTACTAGGAACAACATGTACGAGACCATCTTCCATTACAACAAGGATTAAGACAGAATTGAGTAGAATCAGACGGGTCGAAATCTGGGTGTACGAGACCATCTTCCATTACAACAAGGATTAAGACAATCAACATATTTAGTAGCAACTTTAATAGCAATAGTACGAGACCATCTTCCACTACAACAAGGATTAAGACATCTGCTGGATTAAACTTAGGGTCAACATCTGCGACAGTACGAGACCATCTTCCACTACAACAAGGATTAAGACTCTAAGACATTACGTGTACCTGCATCATAAAATGAGTACGAGACCATCTTCCATTACAACAAGGATTAAGACAATCAACATATTTAGTAGCAACTTTAATAGCAATAGTACGAGACCATCTTCCATTACAACAAGGATTAAGACGCAAACTTCAGATAGCGAGAGGTAGACTTGCTACCAGTACGAGACCATCTTCCACTACAACAAGGATTAAGACGCATTAATTGCAGCCATCACCATTGCAGGTGTACGTTCGTATAAGAACCTCTTCTATCACAATAAGGATTAAGGTACTAACTGCTCTGTAGATATCAAATTTATTAAAAACAGGAATCTCAATGTGAGTGGTGGCGCATCTTTTCCTCTACAATGTTCATGCTGGGCAACATAAAAGATACTCTGAAATAAAAAAGTGAGGTTAAAAGTGAGGTTAAGATGTGCAGTTTATATTGCCATATAAGCTTCCACAGAGAAAATTTATAATCTTTGGAAATGCCGTCAAGGATGCGTTGTCTGAGGCGGGAATAGCTATTAGTTATTTATACTGGAACCTGTTCAATTGCGCACATAGAGTATTCATATTTGGATAGGTTCTATAAAATAGACGACTTAACTCCAGTTGTCTTTTTTTGCAAAGTCTTATCTAAACTTTTGTTGGGTAGCGTTGTTTAGAATTTCAATCTTGTTTTTGGCTTTCATAGCTTCGAATCATCTTGAAAGTGTAAAAAGTCAAAAATATGAGCTTAAAGTTTGGTGGTTACTCTCGTTTTTTATACCTTTGTGGTGGCTTTGATATTGGAATGAAAAAGGAATAGCATTTCTCTTTTAAGATGAATAGTTATAATTGATGGCCTACTATACTTAATAAGGTGTAAGGTCTGGATTTTCGGTACATAGTTCTTTGCTTGGAGGGTTCTTGTTAAATAGGGATCCTTTTGAAAAAATAACTTTTAAATTGATGTATAATGGGTCAAGAAGAAGTAGATGCTGCAAACAGACTGATATTGGATTTAATCTCTAAATATAGAGTCATCATAGCAGGATGCAGAGACTTTACAGACTACGAACTGCTGAAAGAGAAGTGTGACTTCTATCTCCAAAATCAGCAGCCGGAAGATATTGTCATTGTTTCTGGGCATGCTTCTGGAGCAGATGCCTTGGGTGAGAGATATGCTCAGGAACGAGGTTTTCAATTGGAGACATATCCGGCAGACTGGAAAGTCCACGGAAGGGCAGCTGGACCAATCAGAAATGCTAAGATGGCTAGCGTGGCTCACGCTCTCATAGCCTTCTGGGATGGCAAAAGCCGGGGCACAAAGAACATGATAGATACGGTCAGAAAGCATAATTTGCAAGTGGCTGTAGTCAGATATTAACTATTTAAAATCATAGAAATGGAACAGAATGAAAATGAAATGAATGGAAAAGAGTTGTTCGAGTTGTCTCTTTCTTTTCACGAAGGTAAGGAAGAAGGACAGTTTGGTGTTAACATAAAGGCTAAGAAGGACGGCGAGGAGACGGATCTCAAGCTGTTCGATAGTGACTTCATCGGTATGTGTTATAATGGAATGAAATTGGTGTTCAGCCAGATTACTTACCTTTATGTTCAGAGTCTTCATAAGACTGGAAAAATGTCTGATGAAGAATACAATGAGCTGATGGCTTGTGCTGGGCAGAAATCGCAAGATGAAGCTGAAAGTGGAGAGTAAGAATACATATAGATGAATGGGATGATGCTGGGTGCGTAGTGCCCAGCATAGCTCCATTTAATATATATAATAAGGTATGTATAGAATCCTACATGCATCAGCTGATTATCTGCTATGTTCTTTCGAGTTTGAAAACATGAAAACAGGAGAACATGTTTTTGCAGACTACTTTGATGATCCTTTATATGACTTGCTCTCTCAGTTTAAGCTGCAGTTTGATCATGAGCTGGCGGGAAAGGTTATAGATGTCATTCCTTCCGATCTGTTTATAAGGTCAGCGGAGTGGGCTAAGGAGCGCAGCAAGCATTGGATTGATGGTGCATGGCTTTATCCGTGGCTAAAGGAAAAGGGAGCTGTGACAAAATCAAAGAATAAACGGTCTTGAAATTGAAATGTAAATAGAGCACTGCCTTTTTAATTGTAGGTTGCTGCTCATGATAATGGGTGTCGTCTTAGCCTTTTTGAAGGTGTTGGATTATGCCTTATAGTATTAACTAAAGCCCTCGACAATGCGGTTAAGCCAATTAACAATGAGAATCATTAACTTTAGTGACAACACTACATATGTTTCTGATGGAGAATCTTACCGTCTTGATGGCAAGAACCACAATATTCAGAGTATCGACAAGAAATGGATGGTTGATGGCAGGGCAACTACCTTTTCTGAAATGATAAAGATGGGAGTGGCTGTCAAGAAAACACCGGAAGAGACGCAGAATGATTTGGATGAAGCTCTTCATGAGGTTAGGGATTGTAATCCAGTTGTAGTAAATGCTACAGGCATTATTCCTTTCCTGAAGTCTGTTTTTCGGATGCTTTTTCATCACTGAATTAAGTTCAAGGTATCATTTGGAGGGCATTGATTGGAATATCAAACAACTAACAATAAAAATATGAGAAAAATTCTATTACTTTTTATGGCTATTGGGTATGTGTGTATTTGCAAGGCACAATTATCTGCAGCAGATTGCAAGTATGTCTTGGAAATCTTCTGTAGAAATTATTATGGTTCTTGTTTCGAGGGTAAAACCTATGTACCCAATACTTTAATCATCACAAGTGTTGGTGTTGACCAGAATAGTGGCGGAACTTTTGTCAGTGGTCTTCATTCCTATCAGGGACAGTATGTTCCTTTTAGGGGGAGAAAGACACATACCAATGTGCAGTTCAATGCAACGATAGTGCGTCAACCCAAGCGAGACTATGTCGTTTTCAACAAATGGTATGAGCCCGACTTGTTGAATCGAAAGGGTGGATGGGAGACCGGGCAAAAGCTTATACAATATAAGTAATGGATTTTTGTCTATATGATATATCAGTTTACGGCAGTATAACTATTTGTAAAGTTGCGAGGGAGGTGGTTACTATTTGTAATCACCTCTCGACTACAGCTTAAAGTAAAAGAAGATGAAACAGACATATTTGGACTTCACTTCTCTAGGCTATACGCCACGAGATCTGCTACAGTTGAATCGTGAACGGTTCCTGGCGGCATATCAGCAGACTTTCAGTCCGTTGTTTCAGATAGCCCAGAATATGGGATATGAGATATGGAACGTGTAGGCGGTCATTGATATTGGGCTTATGGACTGGATACAGCAACCAGATTGGAGATTCATGGCTTTACTTCTGAGTAAAAAGCCTCTTGGTAAGAAGATTGTTACAGTCTTTGCCTTTATCTGTAAACAACGACAAGAATACGGTTATGGCAGTGGATCTATTTTCATCTGCCAAGTAAATATAGTGCTTATGGATACATATGAATTGAAGGATATTGACGTTGGTTTTGACTTTACCAGTGATACGGCCCATTATTGGGATGATTTTTGGAAGGAAGATGATCTGGGGTGGTCCAAGATGGATCCGGACACAAAAAGTCCAACCCTTAGGCGGTATCATCAGCTTCTCTGGAGTCGCAGGCTTCCTTGTGGGCAGAGTATGCAGCTGACGGATGGAAGGAGCAGGTATTATCTCAGGTGGGATGAGTTTTACATGGGAAGTGATTCCATCCTGGTCAGTTTTCGCCATTCTGATAAAAGGGAAGTGTTGGATGCTGTCCGTAATATGGTTCCTGACTATCATTCTTTCGTGGAGAAGTATGTTAGGGACTTCTACACGATAGGTGGCATGATGCTTTTTCCGCAGCACAGGTATAGTTTCAACTGTGCCCGCGGTTGCAACAAGCGTATCTGTGACCGATGGGACTACACCTTGGAATGCATCAGAAGATATTATCAGGGAGGTACCAGTCCTCTGTCCAGAGCCATGGAAAGGGATAAGGAATTCTTTGATCTCTTTGTTGACTTCAAGGGATTTGTGGACTTTTTCTTCTTGCAGGATTGTGTGGATGAGCATTATGAGAAGGTCAACTTGTGGTTGGGTGAGAGTTTCTTTGAGAAGAATCCTTATCCTCATTCTGCCAGTGAATATCTTGCCTGGATAGAGGCTGAATATGATTTCTTGAGAAAGCGGAATCGGAGAATAGAAGAATTCTGTAGGGCATCCTTGGAGGAGAGTGGAATCTAAACCTTGGCTTGGTTTCCACTCTCCGGGCTCTTGCAGCATGACTATCTCAATAGCATGAACGCCAAGAATTTCACCATAAATCAACCTATGGACGAATGCATCGGTCTCAGATGGTATTGCTTATACTATCCAGGAATACTTCCAGATAACCGGCATAATATAGCGGAATATTATATAAAGTGAAAGACTTACCTTTCTGAGTCGTAACGGTATCCGATGTCATCGGGCCATTCCAGAGACGCAGTGCCACCTTCTCTTTCGATTCATCCATAAAGAGATGCAAGGAACGCAGTTTGGCATTGCTGCCGGTCTTTACTTCTATCGGAATCAGGTGCGATCTGTATCTTATCAGGAAGTCGATTTCTGCCTGAGAGTTCTTGGCTTCACGTACCCAAAACATTCTTTTCTCGCCAAAGATAAACGTTGAACCCAACAATTCCTGACCTACAATATGCTCTGCTATATCACCATTCCAAAGTTCATCGGTGTCTTTGCTGAAAAGCAAATCTTCCTGCATGCCTGCGACATAATTCACCAAGCCCGTATCTATCCATAACAACTTAGGACTCTTCTTCAAGTCGGGCAGAATCGGAAATGATGCTGTAGTTTGAGGATATACCAATTCCAATAAAAGCGTTTTCTCCAATATCCGGAAAGCATTGCCTGCATCTGCCGCCTTAAAAGAAGAACTTGTGAATTTGGAAAACTGGATGCGGTGGGCTGCAAATGTCCAGCCATAGTTCAAAATGAATCGGATGGCATCTTGCTCCTTGGGTTTACTGGCGTATTTTTCCACATCGTCCCGATAGCCTGAAAGTAGCGCATTAAATACCCCATTCAGTCTGACAATATCCTTATACTTGGCATAATTGGCAACGGCTTCGGGTAAGCCACCCACAATCATATGCTTCTTGAACCACTCCATGGCCGAAGAATGCAAAGAAGCTGGCAAGGACATGTTTTCTATACTGTCTGCCATCTGTTTCTGACCCATGGCACGAAGAAACTCTACGAAAGTACATGGATGCAAAGCCATATATTCTACACGGCCAACAGGGAAAGAGATATGTCGCCCCATCAGGCTTTCCAGCAAAGATCCCGCTGCTATCACATAGATTTCAGGATGCTTCTCATAGAAGTAGCGCAAGGTTTGCACTGCCTTCGGCTCATTTTGTATCTCGTCGATAAAAATCAAGGTGCGCTTTCCGAAATCCATCGGTTCATTAGCTTTGAGATAAATTCCAGCTAATACATCTTCGAAAGAATAGTCTGCAGCAAACAGCTCAGCATATTCCTTCTCCTCCAGGTTCATATAAATATAGGTATCAAACTCCTTGGCAAACAACTTTACCAATGTTGTCTTACCCACCTGTCGAGCCCCTCGCAAAACCAGCGGCTTACGATCTTCCTTTTTCGCCCATTGGCGAAGATATTTGATGGCGATTCTTTCAAACATAAGTTTATCTTTAATAATTTATGTATTATCCAAATGATCATATTGAAAGATAGCTTTCAGAAATCAAATGCATTAAAAACATGCCGCAAAGATACAACTAATTTTCAAGAATCCAAACAAAACAAGCAAAAAATAAGCATTTCCAAACCAAATTTTCTCAGATTACGATGTATTTCCAAACCAAAAACCAGTTATACTGATGCATTTCCAAACCAAAATTTCTCAGATTACGATGTATTTCCAAAGCAAAAATACAAAAAATGATGCATTTTCAAAGTACATTTTGTCTTATACAGTACAAAGCTTGCACTCTTGTAATGAAACCTAATCACAATTGTAGTATGCCACAGGATTTTGTCCTATGGTTATGAGCTGGCTTGCATCCTTGTTGAGATAGGGAGAGTCCTCTAGTTCCTTTCCTATGCATTCGTATCTGTTGGGATATCTAGGGTCTGTTGACAAATGCCATTTTTCGGGAACGATTACTTCTTTCACGATTCCATCGACATGGCCTACCACGAGTGAAATCTTGGAAAGTCTTTGTTTGGAGATTCGCCAGTATTTTCTGGTTGCTTCATATGTTGATGGGCGATAGTATTCACTATGTCTATCAGTACAGTGGAAGGATCTTTTGATGTTTACAAAGAGAATTCTGTCTGATGCAGATATTTTTATGGGTTCTTTCATCTATTTTTGCTTTTTAAAGATGTTTCTATTATGATGCCGTAACACTATATTTTAATGTTTCATTCATTTCCTGGTCACTGATAGTTGCTCAGGATTTTGCCATGTCTGAGAGTCATGGCTTCAAACGGCATGGCAAAAGTACGAATAAATTCTGAGAAACTCACTCCTTTCGGAGGATTTTTTAGACCATGGAGCTTTTATACATTCTTTTGGCTTCTACTATGGGGTGATGTCATACATTCTTTGTGGTATTGAACTCTGTTCTGTTTACATCTGCCATGATTTTTGTAGGCATTGACATAGAGAGTTTTGTCTATTTTCCTTTGGGTTAACAGAATATATCATGTTTATGGCTGATGATTTTGGGGTTGTCTATATCAGCAAGAGATAGGTTGGCGGTATTTGGGTGAAGGTATATTGCCTTTTTAAGCCATCTCTTGCTGATGTCATGCATATCAAGGAGGTCTCTTCATTTTTGGTGAAGGGTGAACTACCCTCGATAATGGACCTTCTTCCCAACTTCATGGGTAGTTCACGCTTGACCATTCATTCCGGGACGCACATATGATGTTCTCCTTCAAATGCATGACATGTCTTGAAGCCCCAAGGTAGAGTATGCCTTGGCATGCTACCTTGCCACCTGACCATATTGTCAGAAGGCTAAAGGGAGAGAGGTTCG
>OIYH01000505.1_pt1 | contig 29431 bp, 17 predicted proteins | sample 1587911 | NCBI WGS metagenome assembly OIYH01 (sample SAMN03283252) | human gut metagenome | biome: human-associated habitat; material: feces | host: Homo sapiens | place: USA | collected 2013
CCCCGCTTCGGCGGGGGCCCTTGTCTTTTCACCTTTCGTTTCCCGCTGCGTAGGATAGACTGTACGGAGTCGCCCGGCTCCGCATACTACGGATACGGAAAAGGGAGTGTCTATGCAATCATCTGTCCTTCAGGGGATATTGCTCCCCTTCTGGGGCACGTCGCTGGGTGCGGCGTGCGTATTCTGCCTGCGAAGAGCGCCCTCCGCCGTTCTGCGCCGCGTGCTGGAGGGCTTCGCCGCCGGGGTGATGACCGCCGCCTCGGTGTGGAGCCTGCTGCTGCCCGCTATCGACTGGGCGGACATGGGCCGCTGGTCCTTCCTTCCGGCGGCGGGCGGTTTCTGGCTGGGGGTGCTGTTCCTGCGGCTGCTGGAGCGACTGCTGCCGGAGGCTGTTACCGACCGTTCCACCACCATGACCCTTCTGGCAGTGACGCTGCACAACATCCCAGAGGGGATGGCGGTGGGTGCGGCCTATGCCGGATGTGTGGCGGCAGGAGCCGCCGCGCCCGCTGCGGCGTTTACGCTGGCGCTGGCCATCGCCATCCAGAATGTGCCGGAGGGTGCCATTGTGGCCCTGCCCCTGCGTACCGCCGGTGCGGGGAAGGGGAGAGCCTTTTTGGGCGGCGTGCTCTCCGGCGCGGTGGAGCCCCTGGCCGCCGGCGTGACGGTGCTGGCGGCGGCGCTCATCGTTCCGGCACTGCCCTGGCTGCTTGGCTTTGCCGCCGGGGCTATGCTCTATGTGGTGGCCGCCGAGCTGCTGCCCACGCGCGGCGATTCCGGCCCGGGGGCGCTGGCCTTTGCCGCGGGCTTTACCGTAATGATGATCCTGGACGTGGCATTGGGGTAGGGAGGAGGGTTGACAACGGCCAATTCCTGTAATATAATGTCGCTGACAAGTAAATAAACAGTCTGTTGATCCAATGTCGCCGGCGGCCGTACAGCCCACCACGGGCCAGGCGTCGGCATAGAAGGAAAGGGGTGGCCAAACCCCGCACGACCGGTACTGTGAGCGCAAGGATGCACCGAAGCGGCGTAAGCCGCCGGGACGAAAGTCCGCCATTGTGGGGAAGCCCATGAGAAGGTAGGCTGCAAACGAGGAGGGATGTCTGTCCCCCGCGGCGCGAGCCAGGAGAATTGCATTGTGTAGGACAAAGTTGCAGCGGGCGCGCTCTCCGTGTGCGGGAATCTTGTACCACCATGTAGATGTACCACGCTGACCTCCTGAACGGGAGGTCGGTGTTTTTGCACCGCCTTTTTCGCGGCCGGCCCTTTTGGGCGGGCGGCGGGGGGCGGCGACGTCTTTCCGTGGTGCAGGGGTCGTATGTATTGCGTTCGCTGTCCGGCTTTGCGCCGGGCAGCGTTTCATTTTCGCGGGACAGAGTGCACTCTGTCCCGTTTTTCATGCCCTGCATGAAAAATATTTCCCTTGCCAGGCTGACACGCTGCCATACACAGTGAAGCGGTGCGGAAAACTCGACTGTCAAGCTGAGGCGCCGTGCGCTTTCCGTCTGCACCGTGAAACTGTGCAGACGAGTCCCCTTTGTCAAGCTGAGGCGGCCATTGGCCGCGTGCTTTTCCATAAGTGGGGCGGGGATGTTGCCGCATCCCCGCCCACTCCCTCACGTCGACAAAAAATTTACATAAAGGAGAAAGAGATATGAGGAAGAGAGTCATAAGCTGGCTGCTGACCGTCGTGATGGTCGTCAGCCTGCTGCCCACCTCCGTGTTGGCCGACACGCTGGCCGCGGATCAGGAGCAGCAGACCCAGCAGGAACAGACCGCCCCGGCGGATACGGACAGCAATGTCCCCACCGAGGATGAGGAGACGCAGGAGCAGCAGGAGCCTGCTGAGGAAGTGCCTGTGTCCCGGTCTGCCCGCAGCGGCGGCGCGGCGCTGGCGCTGGCGGAAGGAACTGTCAGCTCCGCGAAGGAGTTTGCGGCGATGGACGCCAGCGGCAGCTATACGCTGACGAAGGATATCATTGTCACTGAGCCGTATGCCTACGACTTTATCGGCACCTTTGACGGCAACGGCCACACCGTGACGCTGGATATCACCGCTTCTACGGCCAATGTCGGCCTGTTCAGCAAACTGGCGGGCGGCGCCGTGGTGAAGAATGTGATCACCGCAGGCAGTATTTCCGGCAAAGTAAACAATGTGGGTGGTATCGCGGGTACTGCGGATGGCAATGTAACTATTGAGAACTGCAAAAATACAGCGAGCATCAAGGGGGGAAAAGGTGCTGGTGGTATTCTTGGCTATAGTGAACCCGGCAGTGGCTTTGTTACGATTTCTTCCTGCGCGAATATGGGAAGTGTGAGTGGTACAAGAAAGCAAGTTGGCGGCATTGCAGGAAATGTTGTAGGAACTCACATAATAAGGAATTGCTATAATCAGGGGGATATAAGTGATGGCGCAGGCATACTCGGTAGAGGAACGAAGGGCGTTCTGGTGGAGAACTGCTATACTGTTGGTTCCGTTGAAACGAACGGTGCAATAATAGCGGTATCATCCAGTTCCTATTCTTCGGACGAGCCATGCCGTATTGTTAACTGCTATGCGCCGAGTGAAACCGTAACGGCGCTGGTACCGTCAACTGTTAAGATTAGCAACTCTGGTACCAAATCCTCCGCCGAGATGCAGTCTGCGGAGTTTGCCGCCACCCTTGGCAGCGCATTCCAGTACAATGGGGGCGGCTATCCTACGCTGAAGGACCCGGAGCCAGTGGTGGAAAAGAACGTCGTGTCTATTTCCGTAAAGTCGGCTAAAACGACGTGCTATACCGGCGATGAACTGGAGCTCAGTGTTACAGTTACCTATGACGATAACAGTAGCGAGGTCATCACCAAGGGTTTCACGGTGGAGGGATTTGACAACACCGCGCCGGGAAAGCAGACGGTGACTGTGACCTACAAGGAAAAAACGGATTCCATTGAGATCGAGGTCATTAAGAAGCCTGAGTTTGATGACTTCTTCGCTGGTATTGTTAACAGTGTTGAGGTGACGAATGATGCCACCTATCCTTATGTGGTGGACATGACCGACAGCGACGGCCTTTGCCTGCGCTCCAGCAATCCGGTTCAAGGAAATACAAGCAGTACATCTACGATTACGCTGAAGACAAAGGCCAATGTGACGCTTAGCTTTAAGTATTGGGGCTGCAATTATGATTCTTCTTACGCAGCTCTTACGATCGTAAAAAACAACAGCTATAATCCAGAGATGCGGTCATGGGGGAGTACTCAGTGGAAGGACTTTACCATTGATCTGAAAAAGGGCGATACGCTGAGACTGAATCTTATAAAGACGTATGTCTCAGGTGATTACTATGTCAAGCTCAAGGATTTCACAGTTTCGTCCCTGTATGAGGTGAAGTTGACAGCGGAGCCTGAAGAGGCTGATGCGGTCGTTGCACTGAAGGACAGCACAGGCGCAGAACTTAAAGGTACGAATGGTGTATACATCGTTTCTGCAGGTGAGTATACCTACACGGTGTCGGCTTATGGGTATGACACTGTTACGGAAACGATCAATGTTGCTGCAGATGTGGCAAAGACGGTGCCGCTGACCAAATCTGCGGCCTATTCCGTGGCGTTTGATATCTCGCGCCCCGCAGGGATCACGGCGGATCCGACAGTGACCGTCAAAACCAACGGTAAGGCGGTATATACCGGTGATGGTACAGGCTGCAGTCTGTCCAATGGCAGCTACGCTTATACAGTTGCCTGCGATGGCTGCGATAATGCCGGCGGTATATTCTCTGTGAATGGCGATAAGGTGAATATCACAGTGACGCTGGCAAAAAAGGCGATATTTGAGGATTTCTTTGCCAATTGCCAGGGTATTACCGTCAGCGGTGACAAGGGGAAATTTACCATAGAGGGTGCTGGCAAGGACTCCTATCTCAAGACCACAGAAACGACCACACTGGCTCTCACAGCTACAAAGAATGTGAAGCTGTCGTTCAGCTATATCGCCAATGCGGCAGGGTATGTGGAAGGCGACTGGTATTATGATGAGCCGGATGAATACTATTATTTCACCATAAAGAAGAACAGTACACAAGTCAAGCGTGCTTACAGCGAAACTTCTTGGAAAGATTTTTCAGTGGAGCTTACGCAGGGTGATGTGCTGACCATTAGTTATGATGGTTATACCAGTTACTATTACGCAGCCCTGAAGAATTTTGCAGCAGTTCCGTTCTATACCCTCACCCTTAATACTCCCGACGGTGCAACGGTGGTGCTGAAGGACCGTAGCGGCGCAGAGATCACCGGCAAAAACGGCGCATACACCGTTGCCGCCGGTACCTATGCCTACACCGTCAGCAAGTTCGGCTACGAGACCGAGACGGGGAGCATCACCGTTAATGCCGATGTGAACAAGACCGTCACGCTGAGCGAACTTGCCTCCTGCACCCTGACCTTTGCCGTAACTCCGGCGGAAAACGCTAAGGTGACCGTGACCCACCCCGTGGGCGGCACCATCAAGCCCGAGGCCAACGGCGGCTACAAACTCTACCTCGGCGAGACCTATGCTTACACCGTCACCAAGGCGGACTATGTCCCCGTTCACGGCAGCATCACCGCCGCCGAGGACAAGACGCTCTCCTTCACCTTAACTTACGCGGGTGAGGGCTGGGACGGCACCGCCAAGACCGCACCCACCCAAGACAAAAACGGCGTCTATCAGATCGGCACCGCCGCGGAACTGGCATGGTTTGCCGATGCTGTCCAAACCGGGCAGACCGCCATCAGCGCCAAACTCACCGCCAACATCAACCTCAACGGCAAGACTTGGACGGCCTTTGGCAAGTATGATTATAAACTTGAGGGCAAGTCCGGCTTTGCCGGGACGCTGGACGGCGATCGGCACATCGTCAGCGGCCTGAAGAGCACGGAAGGTCTGGTGAGCTGCCTTTCCTCCGCCGGTACGGTGAAGAACCTGACGGTCATCGGCACAGTCAGCGGCAGCAGTCATGTGGGCGGCATTGCGGCCACCAGTTCCGGCACCGTGGAGAACTGCCTCTTTGACGGCACCGTGACCACCAGTAGCAGCAGCGCCTCTGCCGGCGGCATCGTGGGACGCGCCTCAAAAGGCAACCGCATTGTCAACTGCGTCAACACCGGCGACATCAAAAACACCTGCACCTCCTATAGTTCCACGCTGAATATCGGTGGCATCGTGGGCTATACCTATGGCACCGTGGAGAATTGCTATTCCACCGGCAATGTGTCGGCAAGAACGGATAGAGACACCAACAAGGGCATCGGCGGTATCGCCGGGCAGGTGTATGCCTCCGCCGTTTTGCGCAATTGCTATGTCACCGGCGCCGTCACCGGTCCGAAGGCCGGCATCAGCCCGGTGGTGAACCTCGTGGCATCCGGCGCCACGGTGGAAAACTGCTACTACCTCCATGCCGCCGGCATCGGCGCATCGACTGCCGGTGCCCTGCAAAAGACCGCCGAGGAAATGCGCACCCCGGAATTTGCGGCGGAGATGGGGATGCACCTTGACAGCGGCAACAGCAACGGCGGCTTCCCGGTGCTGCCCTGGCAGAGCGGCACCCCCGTGGATAATGCCGACCTCAAGGCCGCTGCCGCCGCCGCCAACGCCTTGGAACTTCGCGGCATGAGCGCCGCCGACACCGCCAAGAAAGCCAAGGCCGACTGGTACGCCAAGATTGTGCTGGAACCCTATGACCTCAACAACTATAACGATAAGGCCGACCTCTGTGAGCAATACGGCATCGAAGCGCCCGGCGAAGCGGTCGCGAACCTGTACGACTACTTCCTGAACGCCCTGCAAAAGCACTTCTATAAGGAACTGGGGCTCGATGCCGAGAATGCAGACCTTCTGAAGGCCGATGCCACCGGCGTCTATCAGCTCCGCGGCCTTACCCCGGTGAGCGGCGACCCGGAGGAGGAAGAGGAGACCGCGCAGACCTATACCGGCGTCCTGACCCTGCCCGCGAGCGTCACCGTTCCCGTGGAGGGCAGTGGAGAGAAGACCGTTTCCCTCACATGGACGGCGGATAACGCTCTGGTGAACACCGCCACCGGCGCGCTCACCGCGCCTGCGGCGGATAAGGTCACGGTGACCCTCACCGCCACGCTCCAAAGCGGCGCTGCCACGAAGACCAAGACCTTCACGCTGTGCCTCTGGTCCGAGAATGCGGAAAAGGTGCAGACTCTGGAGGATATTGCCGCCGAGTTCACGCGCAAGAATACCGCCGTGCAGCCCCTGCAAGGCGTGGGGCTCTATGATGAAACCAACATCACCCAAGCCTTCCGCCGCCTGCTGGCAGAGCAGGGCTATGCGGATGTGGCGGACAACTCCGAGATCACCTATGTCAACGGCAGCGCCAAGGCCAACGGCTTTGACGATACCAAGGTAAAGTACATTGCCGACAACGGCAACATCACCTACTTCACCGGCGACGGCACCGCCCGCCAGACCGTGCAGTACACGGGCCTTAAGTTCAACATCACCTATGCCGGGGTCACCAAGGAGATCACCCTCCGTGCCACCGTGGGGCGCAGCGCCGACGCGGTGCAGAAACTGCTGGAGAGCGCCGCCGGGTCCCTGAACTGGGAACTCATCCGCGGCGAGAATACCAACGGGGCCACCCAAAGCGAGGTGGCGGGTTGGACGCTCTACACCGTGAACGACCGCATCACCTCCAACCTCACGCTTCCCTCCAGCATTGCGGGGCGCTATGATGTGAAGGTGCAGTGGGGCACCCGGAACACCGAGTGGCTCTACATCACCAACGGCACCAACGGCACCGGCGTGGGCACCGTCAACCGCCCCCTGCAGCCCACAGACGGCACGGCGCTGCCCGAGAAGGCCGGCAAGTTCCGGCTGATCGCCCGCGTGACCTATGACGCCTTCGATGACTACACGCTGGCGCACATCACCGGCGACAACGGCGTGGAGGTCTATGCCGATGTGTTCTTTGACGCCACCGTTGCGCCCTTCGACAGCAGCGTGACCAGCGAGATGCAAAACGCTCTGGCGGAGAAGTATCAGGGGCTCCTGCGCGACTTTGTGGACAAGACAAAGCCCGTGGACTTGACCGCCGTCAGCGACGATATGCAGATGCCCAGACCCGCTCTTCTGGAGGAAAAGGGCATCATGAGCGACAGTTATAACCAGAAGGTCACGATGGTGAGCCTCACCCCGGATGTGCTGGACTTCAACGGGTATCACGCCATGGTCTACCGCCCACTGCCCGGTGAGAAGCCGGTGGAGGCGAAGTATGTGGTGACCATCACCACCCGCAGCTCCGGCCTTCTGCTGGCGCGGCAGGAGTTCAGCTTCACCATTCAGCCTTTTACCCAGCAGGAGTTGGATGGCGCTGCCGACTTTATGACCGAGGCGCTGACCGGGGATGTCTACTGGGACGGTATCAAGAACAAGAATACGGTTAAGACCAAGGTCACCTCCGACCTGTACCCCTTCGCAGAGATCTGCAAAAACAAGGACGGCACGCTGAAATACGTCCGCGGCACGGTGAATATGACCTTCGACGGCATCGAGGCCGACGATATCCCCGGCTGGCTCGATACGGAGAAGTACCGCTGCTTCCGATCCTCCCGACCCTCCGTCATCGAGAATGAGCTCCTGCGTGTGCACCGGCCGGAGTACAATACGACAGTTACGCTGGACAGTGTCCTGACCTACACCAAGTACGCCCAGTATTGGGAAAAGTTCGGCATCAACGGCACCGAGGAGAGCAAGGAACGCTACAAGAACTTTGCCCAATTCTACAAGCAGCCCATCCAGATCGACCTGACGGTGCCCGGTACCACGGGGCAGAATGACCCCAACGAAAATCAGACCCTCACCGTGAAGGTCAAGGTGGACGGCTACAACAAGAATGGCCATACTTTCCGGGGAATCTCCGACTTTACCTTCACCGGCAAGGCCAACGAGGATCCCACCGCTTGGGACGCTGTGAAGGCGTGCCTTGACAGTGCCAAGTACACCTATACCGGCAGCGGCGCCTACATCAAGAGCATCACCGATGCGGCGGGCAACACCCTCAAGGAGAAGGGCGACGGCAAGTCCTCCGGCTGGATGTTCGGCCTCACCTTACAGGGCGGCACCGAGACCTTGCCAAAGACCACGCTGGACAACACCTATCTCAAGGACGGCGCCACCCTGCGCCTGTTCTTTACCGACACCTATATTCCGCTGGATCCGACGGATCCCGCCGTGCCCGGTGCGGAAGTGCCCGGCTTCGATGAGGCGTATGCCGGCGCCAAGGCGTATATCCAAAGTGCGGTGAGCGCCCCGGTCGTCAGCTATCTCTTCGGCGAATGGGCGGTACTGGGACAGGCTCGCGCCAAAGTGCCCCTGTCCGAGGCATATATCGCGGCCTATTATGAGAAGGTCGTGGCCTATGTAAAGGCGAACATCGGTTCTGACGGCATCCTCCGGAAGCCCGATGATAAAAACACCCCCGTCATCACCGACAACGAGCGTATCATTCTGGCCCTTACCGCCATCGGCAAGGACCCCGCCAACGTGGGCGGCGAAAACCTGCTGAAGGCGCTGCAGAACAAGGATATCATGCAGGTCACCGATACCAGTAACACGGATATCAACGGCCTCGTCATGGGTCTGTTGGCGCTCAACAGTCGCAATTACACCTCCGACACCTCCTGGCTGGTGCAGGCTGTTCTTGAACAGCAGAACAAAGACGGCAGCTGGAGAGCCAGCGCCGACACAAAACCCGTCGGCGACGTGGACATGACCGCCATGGCGCTGCAGGCGCTGGCGCCCTACTATAAGGACGGCGGCAATGAAACCGTGAACACCGCCGTGGAGAAAGCCCTCAACTGGCTCTCCGGCAAGTATCGAAGCGGCTACGACTCCTCCGAGAGCTGCGCGCAGGTGGTCATCGCCCTTTCCGCCCTGAATTTGGATGCCAACACGGACGCGCGCTTTACCAAGACCGTGGAGGGGAAGACCCTGAGCGTGCTGGGGAACCTCCTGCAGTACCGCGTGGCGGAGAACGGCGGCTTTAAGCATCAGTTCGCAGACAAGGCCGTCAACGAGATGGCCACGGAGCAGGCGCTTTGCGCCATGGCCGCCTATGCGCGCTTTACCGAGAAGGCCAACGCCCTCTACGATATGACCGACGCCGCCTGCGCCCATCGCTTCGGCGAGTGGAAAGTGACCGTGGCCGCCACCTGCACCAAGGACGGCGTCAGCCGCCGGATCTGCTCCATTTGCGGCGTCGTGGAGGAAAAGCCTGTTCCCGCGACGGGCCACAATTTCGGCGCGTGGACGGTGACCAAGGCGGCCACCTGCACCGAAAGCGGTATCAGCACCCGTAAGTGCAGCGTTTGCAGCACGGAGGAGACGATGATCGTCCCGTCTCTGGGGCACAGTATGACTGCCACGGCGGGCAAGGCTGCTACCTGCACCGAGGCAGGCAACAGTGCCTATTGGACCTGCTCTCGCTGCCACAAGTTCTTCAGCGATGCGGCGGGCAAGACCGAGATCGCCAAGGACAGCTGGGTCATCGCGGCCCTGGGCCACGATGAGGCCACCCGTGCGGCGGTGGCGGCCACCTGCTACGCCTCCGGCCATGAGGCGGATACCTACTGCAAGCGCTGCGGCATTGTCATCACAGCTGGCGCGACCATTCCCGCCACCGGCAAGCACACCTACGTCAACGGCGTCTGCACCGTCTGCGGCGTCAAGAACCCGATGGCCAACGTCAAAGGCGATGACATCAAGGTGGACAGCAAAGACAACAAGACCGCCGCGGGCGACGGCTTGGTCATCAAGGCCGATGATACCATCACCGGGGAGGTGCTGGCGGACATCAAGGCAGCAGTGAGCGACGGTGCAATCACCGTGACCGTGACGGATACGCTCCAGCTCACCAACGAGCAGAAGGCCGCCGACGGCGGCAAGAGCGCCCTGACCGAGGCGGCCAAGACGGCCGGTGACGAGGTTAAGAAGGAGCTGAACAAGCTGGCCGAGAAGCTGGACGCCCTGCGCGGCGACAAATCCCGCAAGAACGCGCAGTTGGAGAAGGTCGTAGACGTGACTGTGGCGCTGGTCAAGACGGAAGGGAACGAGATCAAGACCGTGGCGCAGCTTATCGAGCTGCCCCACAGCGTCACCGTGACCATCCCCATCACCGACGAGCTGTACGCGGCCCTTCAGGGCAAGCGCGTCTGCGTGGTGCGCAGCCACACGGATAGCAGCGGCAATGTGACCACTGCCGAGCTGTCCGCTACGCTGGGCGGCACCAAGGGCAATTATGTCCTGACCTTCCAGACGGACAAGGCCTCCGCGTTCGCTATCGTCTCCTATGAGACGGTGTCCTCCGGGTACTACTACGGCGGAAGCGGTACGGCCGACAGCGGCAAGACCGACTCCGCCAATACGGCGGACGACAGTCAGATGGTGCTGTGGCTGGGCAGCGCGGTCCTGGCGGCGGCAGCCGTTGTGGTGCTGACCCGGAAGAAGCGCGTTTCCAAGTAACAACAGAACAGCCGACGCAGGGGCGCGAAAGCGCCTCTGCGTATGGCGCTTTTATGAGGAATGAGAGATATGAAGAAAAACCACCGATTTTGGCTGCTGGCGTTGGCACTGTCCCTGCTGCTGACCTGCGCCGCCTGCGGAAAAAAGACCGTATCGTACGCCCCCGGCAACATTCCCACGGCAAAGCAGGAGCAGACCGCGGACACCAGGAAGGACGACACAGCTGAAACGGGCACCACCAAGGCTGACGGCAAGCAGGACGCGGCAAAGACTGAGGATAAGACCGCGGACGATAAGAAGCCTGACAAGCAGAAGCCGGCTGATGATGCCAAAAAGGCCGAGGAGGACGCCAAAAAGCAGGAGGAAGCCAAGCGCCTGGAGGAGCAGAAGCGGCTGGAAGAAGAGAAGAAACAGCAGGAACAGGAGCAGCCTTCTGCGCCGGACCCGGACCCTGCGCCTGCACCTGACCCTGCGCCGGCGGCATCCGTATCGCTGTACATCTCCTGCGCCACGGTGCTCAATAATATGGACAAGTGCTCCGACGGCGTGAAGAATATCATTCCCGCCGACGGCGTGATCCTGTCCACCACGGTGACCATCACCGAGGGGGAGTCTGTCATGTCCGTACTGAAGCGGGCCTGCGGTGACGCGGGTATCCCGGTGAGCTCCAGCGGCAACTATGTCAGGGGCATCAACGGCCTGTTCGAAAAGAACGTAGGCAGGAGCTCCGGCTGGATGTACTGCGTGGGGGGAACCTTCCCCAGCTATGGCGCGGACAGCTATACGCTCTCTGGCGGCGAGAGTATTCAGTGGCTCTACACCTGTAATATGGGTGCAGACGTGGGCAATACCTACATGGGCTGACAAAAGGGCGGCTTTTGCCGCCCTTTTTCCGCACGCAGGATTGACGTATCCCCTGGCGGCAGGGTATAATCAAAAGGTTAAGACATCATGTATGCAGGAGGTGATCCCATGGACGATACGCTGCGCACTTGCCATCCGGCGGTGAGCTTTGCCTATTTCGCCCTGGTCATCGCCTGCGCGATGCTGCTGATGCACCCGGTGTGCCTGGTTCTGTCGACGCTGGGCGGCGGGTGGTATGTTGCCCGTCTGCTGGGCGGCAAGGGCCTGCGCCGCCACCTGCTGTGGCTGCTGCCTATGGCCCTCCTGGCGGCGGCGGTGAACCCCGCCTTTGTCCACCAGGGCGTCACCATTCTGGCCTACCTGCCCTCCGGCAATCCTTTGACGCTGGAGAGCCTGCTCTACGGTCTGGCCGCCGGCGCCATGCTCAGCGCCGTGGCGCTGTGGTTCGTCTGCGTCACCGATGTCATCACCTCGGACAAGGTGGTGTACCTCTTTGGCCGCGTCATCCCGGCGCTGTCCCTGCTGCTGAGCATGATCCTCCGCTTTGTGCCCCGCTTTGTCCGGCGGCTCCGTGCCGTGGCGCAGGCCCAGCGGCATCTGGGCCGTGATACCCAGACCGGCGCCCCGGTCCAGCGCGTCAGAAGCGCCCTTCGTGTGTTCTCCATCGTTGTCACCTGGAGCCTGGAAAGCGGCCTCATCACCGCCGATAGTATGCGCTGCAGGGGCTATGGCCTGCCGGGGAGGACATCCTTCTCCCTCTACCGCTTTGATCGGCGTGACGGTGCCGTCGCCCTCTGGCTGGCCTTCTGCGGCCTGTATCTGCTGGGCGGCGGTCTGGCCGGCGGCTTGCGCTTTCAGTATTACCCCATGCTGCTCAGCGGCCCCGTCACACCGCTGACGGTCAGCTTTTTCGCCGTTTACGGTCTGCTGTGCTTTACGCCGGTGCTGCTGGACGCCCTGTCCCGGCGCCGCTATCTCGTCCGGAAAGGAGGGACGCCCCGTGCCTGAACTGCTGCGTTTGGAGCATTTTGGTTTTACCTATCCCCAGCAGCCCTGCCCCGCGCTGGCGGATGTGTCCCTCACGGTCCGTCAGGGCGAGTTCTGGGCCCTCTGCGGCGCCTCCGGCTGCGGCAAGACCACGTTTCTCCGCCAGCTGAAGCCCGCCCTGCGCCCCCACGGTGCGGCCGAGGGCCGTATCCTCTTCGACGGTCAGCCGCTGGATGACCTGCCGCCCCATCAGCAGGCCGCCGATATCGGCTTCGTCCTTCAGTCCCCGGAGGAGCAGACCGTCACCGACAAGGTCTGGCACGAGCTGGCCTTCGGACTGGAGAGCCTTGGCTGCGACACGCCCTCCATCCGTCGCCGCGTGGCGGAGATGGCCTCCTTCTTCGGCATCCAGGACTGGTTCCATAAGAAAGTGGATGAGCTCTCCGGCGGCCAGAAGCAGCTGCTGGCCCTGGCCTCGGTCATGGTGCTCCAGCCACGTCTGCTGATACTGGATGAGCCCACCAGTCAGCTGGACCCCATTGCCGCCGCCGACTTTTTGCAGACCGTGGGCCGCCTGAACCGCGAGCTGGGCATCACCGTCCTCCTGACGGAGCACCGTCTCGAGGAGGCCTTGCCCCTGGCCACCCACGCCGCCGTGCTGGACGGCGGCCATCTCCTCTGCGCCGGCGCGCCGGAGGCGGTGTGCCGTTCCCTGCGGGGCCGCGGCCACGATATGTTCCTGGCCATGCCCGCCGCCGTCCGTATCTGGGCCGGGGTGGACAGCGACGCGCCCTGCCCCATCACCGTCCGCGAGGGCCGCGATTTCCTGTCCGGCTGGTGCGATGAACACCCCCTGTGTCCGCTGCCGCCGGAGCCGGTGCATCCCGCCGGGGATACCGCCCTTGCCGGCGCGGGTCTCTGGTTCCGCTATGAGCCGGACCAGCCGGACGTGGTCCGCGGTCTGGACCTTCAGGCCCGCCGGGGTGAGCTGCTGGCCCTGCTGGGCGGTAACGGCGCGGGCAAGTCCACCACGCTGGGCCTGCTGTCCGGCGCGCTGACGCCCCAGCGGGGCACCGTGACCCATACGGGCCGCATCGGCGTTCTGCCCCAGGACCCGCAGGCCCTGTTCGTGAAAAACACGGTCCGTCAGGACCTGTACGAATCCTTTGACGGCACGGACCTCCCCAAAGACCAACGTGACCGCCGGGTAGAACAGGTGACGGCCCTTTGCCGCCTGACCGAGCTGCTGGACCGCCATCCCTATGACCTCTCCGGCGGCGAGCAGCAGCGGGCCGCCCTGGGTAAGGTGCTGCTGCACCAGCCGGATATCCTGCTGCTGGACGAGCCCACCAAGGGCCTGGACGCCGCCTTCAAGCAGTCCTTTGCCGCTATTCTTTCCGCGCTGACCGCCGCCGGCACGACAGTGGTGATGGTCAGCCACGACGTGGCCTTCTGTGCCCGGTATGCCCACCGCTGCGCCCTGTTTTTCGACGGCAGCATCGTCGCGGAGGGCACACCCCGTGACTTCTTCTCCGGCAACAGCTTCTATACCACCTCCGCTAACCGTATGGCCCGGGACTTCTGCCCCCGTGCCGTCACGCCGGAGGACGTGATCGCGGTCATCGGCGGGACCGTCCCGCCCCAGCCGGAGGTGCCTGCCGCCTGGCAGCCTCTGCCTCCGGTGGCGGAGGAGTCCACCGCCTGGAAGCCGAAAAAGCTCCCCTGGTGGCGCAGAGCCATCGCCGCCGTGTGCGGCGCGGGTGCGCTGGCGATCTTCTGGCTGGCGGCCAAGCACACCGACCTCACCGCCCTGGTGGGCGGCGGCACGCTCTCCCAGGCCGGCTGGCAGGCCCTGGGCCTTTACGGCCTGTTCATCGCCCTGCTCTTCGGCTGCATCGCCGCCATCGGTCGGCGCTCCAAGCCCCTGACGCTGCTCCAGACCCCGGTGCAGAAGCGAAAGCTCTCCCACCGTACCCGTCTGGCGGCGGCACTGATCCTGCTGTGTATCCCCGCCACGCTGTATCTGGGCTTTTTCTACCTGGGCAACACTGCCTACTACCCCATCGCCTTCGCCGTGCTGCTGGAATGCATGGTGCCCTTCTTCCTGGTGTTCGAGGGGCGGAAGCCACAGGCCCGTGAGCTGGTGCTGGTGGCCTCCCTCTGCGCCCTGGGCGTGGCGGGCCGCGCCGCCTTCTTCATGCTGCCTCAGTTCAAGCCCGTCCTGGCTCTGACCATCATCTCCGGCGTGGCCCTGGGCGGCGAGACCGGCTTCCTGGTGGGCGCCATGACCATGCTGGCCAGCAACGTTCTGTTCTCCCAGGGGCCCTGGACGCCTTTCCAGATGTTCGCCATGGGCATCATCGGCTTCCTGGCGGGCGTATTGTTCCGCCGGGGCTGGCTGCGCCGCAGCCGCGCCGCCCTGTGCGTCTTCGGGGCCATCTCCGCCGTGCTCATCTACGGCGGCATCATGAACCCCGTCTCCGCCCTGCTTTATGCCCGCACGCTGGAGTGGAAGGTCATCGCTGCCTACTATGTCACCGGCTTTCCCATGGACTGCGTCCACGCCGCGGCCACGGTGTTCTTCCTGCTGGTGCTGGCGGAGCCCATGCTGGAGAAGCTGGACCGCATCAAGATCAAATACGGCCTAGTGGAATAAGCAGGCGCCCACCCTGTCGGGGTGGGCGCGTCCGCGCGGTGCAACTTCAGGTTTCCCGCCTTTTTTTTCGCCGCAACCCAAGGCTGATAGACAATCTGCCCGATCTGCTGTATAATAGATCCAAACACACAGAAGGGAGGACCGCCTATGCCTGCCATCCGCTGCAAGGCCTGCGGCAAGACCTATGATTCCCGTGAGGGCTTCTGCCCCAAATGCGGCGCCTATAACCGCCCACCCCGGCAGGAGTGGGTGGACGCGCAGGGCACGGTTCACTACGCGGAACAGGAGAAGGAGTGCTACGAGCGCAAGGAATGTCACGAGAAGAAGGTCTGCTACGAGGAGCAGACCCGCCGCCCCCGGCCCCATATCCGCCGCCCTGCCGCTGGTAAAAGCCCATCCTCTGCCGCGACCTTCATCGCCGTGGCCGTGGCCGTGATCGTGCTGTTTGCCGTGCTGCGCGGCGTGTCCGGTGACATCTTTGACCGCAATGAGCCGATGCCCGACTACGGTTGGGGGCAGATAGCACCCGCCGAGGAGATCGAAGCCGCGGTGCGGGAGTATGCGGAGATGGGCGAATGCTTCACCTTGGAGGGCGGTGCCTTCGTGGTGGCCTATACCGAGCTGGACCACGAGAACCTGTCCCTGCTGGCCTATGTGGTGGAGGAGGGGGACTACCAGACCTTCCCCGACCTTATCTGGGTGGACGATGACGGCTTTGAAAACTGGTGCTATCCCGAGGATGTTGTCGTTTCAGACACCGACGACAATGTGTTCATATGCACGTATGACCTGTCGCCGATGGAGGAGCTTACGGAGGAGACTTACCTGCTCTTCTCCGGCATGGATAAAGAGGTCGTCGTTCCCGTTGACCTTGCACAATGGTGATACAAAAGCCTCCCCTGTGGGGGAGGCTATTTGCTCTATATAGACAGGCCCTCCGGCGAAGCCGGGGGGCCTGTTTCTCAGAACTTATCCTTATTGAATATCCGCAGGATCTCGTCAAAGGACTTGTCCATCTCGTCCTGACCCTGCTCGCCCTTCACCTCGTCCAGGGGCTGGGGCGCGCCGCTGTTCTCCGTCTGTGCGGGCTGGGTCACAGCAGCGGCATTGGCGGCCTGCTGCGCCTCGTCAAAGCCCGTGGCGATGACGGTCACGCGGATCTCATCGTCCAGCGTCTCGTCGAAGGCGGCGCCGAAGATAGTCAGCGCGTCGGGATGCACCGCCTGCTGCACCAGTGTGGCGGCCTGCTCCACCTCCTCCAGACCGATGTCCATGGAGCCGGTGACGTTGATCAGCACGCCCCGCGCGCCGTTGATAGATGTCTCCAGCAGGGGGGAGGAGATGGCCATCTTGGCGGCCTCCTCGGCCTTGCCCTTGCCGGCCGCGCGGCCCACGCCCATGTGGGCCAGACCTGCGTCCTTCATAATGGCGGTCACGTCCGCGAAGTCCAGGTTGATGAACCCGGTGTCGCGGATCAGGTCAGAGATGGACTGCACCGCCTGGCGCAGCACGTCGTCCGCGATCTCAAAGGCGTTGGCAAAGGTGATCTTCTGGTCGGTGGCGTATTTCAGACGCTCGTTGGGAATGATGACCAGCGAGTCCACCTTGCTCCGCAGCTCCTCAATGCCCTGTTCCGCCTGGGTCATGCGGCGGCGTCCCTCAAAGCCGAAGGGCTTGGTCACCACGCCCACGGTCAGAATGCCTGCCTCCCGGGCGATCTCAGCCACCACGGGTGCCGCGCCGGTGCCGGTGCCGCCGCCCATGCCGGCGGTGATGAACACCATGTCGGTGTTTTCCAGCGCCTTGGCCATCTGGTTGCGGCTCTCCTCCGCGGCCTTGCGGCCCACATCCGGGTTGGAACCCGCGCCCTTACCGCCGGTCAGCTTCTCGCCGATCTGAATTTTATAGGTAGCGCTGGAGGCATTCAGCGCCTGCTTGTCTGTGTTGACTGCGACAAAATCAACGCCCTGCGCGCCACTGCGTACCATGCGGTTGACCACGTTGTTTCCGCCGCCGCCTACGCCCACGACCTTGATGCTGACAACGTTCTCCGGGCCGGTTTCCAATCCAAAAGCCATGTCTGCTCCTCCTGCCATAATTTGTATGAAAATGACGGATTATCTCCTGGTAAATGCTATATCTTGTATTGTATTACGAATTGGCGCAAGCGTCAAGTGTAAGCACTTAATTTACCGAAAAAGTTTTGTGCCGGGAGCATGAAGCACCTACGCAGCGTCCCCGATGCGGTGCGGTACGCGCGGCATCACTCCGGAATGAACCGTGCCTTCCCCTCCTGCATCATATTGATAACGCCCTTTTCGTTGACCTCCAGCTTCTCCACCACGGCCATCAGATAGTCCAGCTTGTAGCCGTAGTCCGCCTCCCGGGGCAGCTGTACGTCGAACCGTCCCAGATACCGCAGCGTCAGCTGTGCCGGGTCGCTCATATCCAGCAGCGATACGTCCGCCGTCATGCCGCGCTGGTCCAGCGCCTGCATGAGCGTCAGCAGCTGCTCCAGTGTCAGCTCCTGTCCCTCCGCCGCCTTTGCCGGCTGACCCATCGCCGGGTCTGTCAGCGTCAGGCCCTTTACCTGCATCCGCTGCTTCGCGGCAGCGGGCGTTACCTCGTCCACGATGTTCCCCGTGTCGCACAGCAGGTACGCTTTCCCGTCCTGCACGATGGCCGCCGGGTCCGCGCACTCCGTCACGATGATGGAAAGCCCGTCCGGCAGCGACCGCCGGAACTGCACCGTCTCGATATAGGGCAGCGCCTTGCGTATGCGCTCCGCCGCGCTGTACTTGTTCATCAGGAACATATTGTCCCCCTCGCTGACGCCCGCCGCGTCGATGATCTCCTGCCGGGTATAGCGGTCATTGCCGCTGACCTCGATGCTGCGTATACGGAAAAACAGCGTCAGAGCCAGAGAGATGGCGGTGCAGATCAGCACAAAAGCCAGCAGCTTGTAGAGGAAGCTCAGGCTTCCTCTCCGCCGCTTATGGTTGTACCGTCTGCGCCTTGCCATCGTCCGTGCTCCTCCGCTGTTTTTGCTGTCTCGTCTATTGCTCTGTGATCCGGGCGCCCAGCGCCCGCAGGTCCCCGGCCAGGTCCGCGTAACCCCGCTGGATGTGGCCGATGCCCTGCACCGTGGTCACGCCCTCGGCGGCCAGCCCGGCCACCGCCAGCGCCGCCCCACCCCGCAGGTCGGTGGCCACGACCTCCGTGCCGTGCAGCCGTTCCGTGCCGCACACCACTGCCACCCGCCCCTCGGTCCGGATGTCCGCGCCCATGCGCGCCAGCTCCGGCACGTGCCGGTACCGGCTCTGAAAGATGTTCTCCACAAACACCGTGGTGCCCTGTGCCCGCAGCAGCGCCGCCATCAGTATGGCCTGGCAGTCGGTGGGGAACCCCGGATACGGCGCCGTCCGCACCGGCGGTACGGCCCGCAGCGGTCCTGTCCGCACCAACTGTATGTACCCCTCGCCGCAGCGGACGCCGCAGCCCGCCTGGTCCAATACCGTGGTCACCGCCGCCAGGTGCCGGTGCTCCGTGTTCCGCAGCGTGACCTCTCCGCCGGCGGCTGCCGCCGCGCACAGATAGGTGGCCGCCACGATCCGGTCCGGTATCACCCGGTGCACGCACCCGTGCAGCGGGCGCTTCGGCGTCACCGTGATGACCGAGCCGCCCGCGCCCCGCACCTCCGCGCCCATGGCGCACAAAAAGTCCTGTAAGTCCGCGATCTCCGGTTCCCGTGCCGCGTTGCAGATCACCGTCTCGCCCTCCGCGCCGCAGGCCGCCAGCATGGCGTTCTCCGTAGCGCCCACGCTGGGCGTGGCCAGCACGATCTGGCAGCCGGTCAGCTTCCGCGCCCGGCACCGCAGGGTCCCGCCTGCGTCGTCGATATCCGCCCCCAGCGCCCGCAGGGCCGCCAGGTGCAGGTCGATGGGCCGCGGCCCCAGCTCGCACCCGCCGGGATAGCTCAACTCCGCCCAGCCGCACCGCGCCAGTATCGCCCCCAGAAAGATCACGGACGACCGCATCCGCCGCATCAGTGTCTGGGGTATGTCGCACCGCGTCAGTGTGGTGCTGTCCACCAGCAGGTCGTCTCCGTCCCACTGCACGGCGCAGCCTAAGTACCGCAGGATATCTGCCGCCGAGTCCACATCGCTCAGGTGCGGACAGCCCTCAATGCGGCACACATCCCCGCTGAGCAGCGTGGCGGCCAGAATGGGCAGTACGCTGTTTTTCGCGCCCTGCACCGCCACCTCGCCCCGCAGCGGCGTGCCGCCCTCTATGGTGATATACCTCATGTGCCCTCCCTTTCCCGTCCATCCAACAGCTATGCCATTGTATGAACGGACAGGGGAGAGGGGTGACTCCCTTACTTCCGCACCAGCGCCATGACCGTGTCGTAGATACGCGCCGTGGCGTCGGGGATACCCAGCTCCTTCATGGCCCGGGCCATGGAGATGCGCTTTTCGTTATCGGAGAGAATGGCCTCCACGGCCTTGTACAGCCCGTCTCCGGTGCTCTCCGACTCCGTGATGACCACCGCGCCGCCGTGCTTTTCCAGCAGCCGCGCGTTCTTCTCCTGATGGTTGTTGGTGACGTAGGGTGACGGCACCATCACCGTGGGCTTGCCCAGCGCCGTCAGCTCGCTGATGGTGGAGGCCCCGGCGCGGCACAGCACCACGTCCGCCGCCGCCATCACCACATCCATGTCATAGATATACTGCCGCACGTCCAGCCGGTCGGACTTGGGCAGGCCCAGCTCCCGCAGCTTCTGCTCCATGGCCTCCCAGCCGCCCTTGCCCACCGCGTGGATGTGGCGGAAGGGATAGCCCTCTGCGTCCTCCCGGCGGAAGAAGTCCACCATGCACTCGTTCATGTGGCTGGCGCCCAGGCTTCCCCAAAAGGATACCACAAGGGGTGCCTCGTCGTCAAAGCCCAGCTTTTTCCGGGCCTCCTCCCGGCTCAGCCGGAAGAAATCGCCCCGCACCGGCGTCCCGGTGACGGCGATGCGCTCCGGGTGCTTGTAGTGCTGCCGGCAGTCCTCAAAGCCCACCATGATGACGTCGGCATAGTTCTCCAGCAGCTTCGTGGTCAGCCCCGGCACCATGTTGCTCTCATGCACCGCCGTGGGGATGCCTGCCCTGGCCGCCGCCTTCACCATGGGATAGCTGGCGTAGCCGCCGGTGCCCACCACCAGGTCGGGTCTGAACTGCCGCAGGATGGCCCGCGCCTGCCGTCCGGAGGACGCCAGCACCCGCACCGTGTGCAGGTTGTGGCGTATGCCCGCCGCATTCAGCTTCCGCTGAAAGCTGCTGACCTCCACCGCGGCGTAGTCGTACCCCGCCTTGGCCACCAGCTCGCGCTCCATGCCCGTGGGCGTGCCCACGAACAGCACGGCCGTCTCCGGATCTTTCTCCTTCATATACCCCGCCAACGCAAGGGCGGGGTTTACGTGTCCCGCGGTGCCGCCGCAGGTAAATATCACTCTCATTCTGCTGCTCCCTGGAACCGCCGCGGCGGTCCGACCTCTATATTTTGATACGAATAGTAGTTTTCCTGCAATAAAATACGGAATGTTGTCAAATCCTGTGCTTTTATCCCGCCCGTGCCGCCGGTATCTGTCGCGATACGCTCAGCACGATGCCCATCTCCACCAGCTGCAAACACAGCGCCGTGCCGCCGTAGCTGAAGAAGGGGAGGGAGATGCCCGTGGTGGGCACGAAGCCCGACACCACGGCGATGTTCAGAAATGTCTGCAAGGCCAGATGGGTCATCACGCCCACCACCAGCAGCGCGCCGAAGCGGTCGCGGGCGTGGAGCGCGATCCAGAAGCCCCGCAGGATCAGCATGGAGAAGATCAGCATAATAACGCACGCGCCGATCAGCCCCAGCTCCTCGCAGATCACGGAAAAGATGAAGTCGTTGTACTGCTCCGGCAGGTACAGGAACTTCTGTCGTCCCCGGCCCAGGCCCACGCCCAGCAGGCCGCCGGAGCCGATGGTGATCAGGCTCTGCGCCAGCTGGTAGCCGTCGCCATAGTAGTCCTCCCAAGGGTTATGCCACATCTCGATACGGGCCGCGCCGTATCGGATGACGCCGGCCTCCGCCAGCTTCACGAACAGGAAGGCCAGTGCGCTGACGCCGCCGACGCCCACCGCCACCAGCCAGCCCTGTATGCCGCCCACGATCATCAGCACCGCGCCGGTGGCGAAGATCAGAACGGTGCCCGACAGGTGGGGCTCCAGCATCATCAGTACGCCGATGACCGCCAGCAGCGCCACATAGGGCAGGATGCCCTGCCGCCAGGTCAGCATCTTCTCCCGCTTTTTGGAGATGGTGTCGGAGAAGTAGACGATGACCGCTAACTTGGCGATCTCCGACGGCTGGAACTGGAACACGCCCTTGATGCCCAGCCATCGGGTGGCTCTGTTGGCGGTGATGGCCAGCGGGTTGTGGGGGATAATGACCAGTATCAGCAGGAACAGCGCCAGCCCCACCAGCAGCCGTCCCGCGCCGCGCCAGCGCTGATAGTTGATCTTGCTGACGATGAACATGGCCACAAGACCCAGCGCCGCGAAGGCGGCCTGCCGCTTGAAGTAATAGGTGCCGTCCCCGGTGTCGTAATAGGCCCGGGGAAAGCTGGCGGAAAACAGCATGATCAGGCCGATGACCGTCAGCAGCAGTGTCAGGATCAGGAAGGGGAGATCCATCTGCCCGCGGGCGGCTTCCTTATGCCGGCGCTCCACCTGCCGCATCCGTTCCTGCTGGGCCTTCCGGGCGCGCTGTTCCTCCCGTGTCATAGTCTCCCTCCTTCCCTGTGAAAATAGTGCGAAGCCTTAGAAGCTGAAGCGCTGGCACACGGCCAGATAGGCGATGACGCAGCCGATCACACTGACGGCGGTGAACACCGCCACCACCTTGGTCTCCTTCCAGCCGCACATCTCGAAGTGATGGTGCAGCGGCGCCATCTTGAAGATGCGCTTGCCGTGGGTCAGTTTGAAATAGCCCACCTGGATAATGTCGCTCAGTGTCTCGCAGATATACACGATGCCCACCAGGATCAGCACCAGCGGCATATCATAGGCGAAGGCCAGCGCCGCCACGGCGCCGCCCAGAAACAGCGACCCCGTATCGCCCATGAACACCTTGGCCGGATAGTGGTTGTACAGCAGGAACCCCAGCAGACCGCCCACCAGTGCGCCGGAGAACAGCCCCAGCTGCTCGAAGCCGGGCCAGATCACCGCCATCACCAGGAAGAACAGACCCACCGGCACGGTCACACTGCTGCTCAGTCCATCCAGACCGTCCGTGATATTCACGGCGTTGACGGTACCCACGATCACAAAGGCCGCGAACACCAGATACACGATCCACGGCAGCACGATGTGGGTGTTCCAGAAGGGAATATACAGGTTGGGGCTCAGCATCCCCTCGTACCGCATCAGGCACAGGAACGCCACCGCCGCCGCCAGCTGCAAAATAAACTTCTGCGGCGCGGTCAGGCCGGTGTTCTGGTGGTGCTTCACCTTCTGATAGTCGTCGATATATCCGATAGCGCCGAATACCAGCGCGAACAGGTACACATACAGGTGTACGAAGCTGCCGGCCATCATCCGCTGCCAGCCCAACACGACGATGGTGAGGCCGATGCCGATAATGAACATCAGTCCGCCCATGGTGGGGGTGCCCTGCTTCGTCATGTGCCAGGAGGGCCCGATCTCCTTGATGGACTGTCCCGCCTTCAGCTTTACCAGCGCCGGTATCAGCAGCTTGCCTGCGATGGCGGTGACGATAAAGCATACCGCGACAGGCAGCACGATCTCCATAATTCCCATACTATCTTGCTCCTTCCCTCCGCGCCGCGCGGAGGTCTTTTCTTTATTTCTGCGTTTCCTTCAGGTGCTCGGCCACGATGACCCGTTCATCCATGGGATAGTGCTTGTGGTCGATCTCCTGGTAATCCTCGTGGCCCTTGCCGGCCAGTACGATCACGTCGCCCGGCTGGGCGTGGTCCATGGCGTAGTGAATGGCGGCCACCCGGTCGGGGATCACCGCATAGGGTGTGTCATAGCCCTTCAGTCCCACCAGAATGTCGTCGATAATGGCCTCCGGCTTCTCCGTCCGGGGGTTGTCGCTGGTGACGATGACAAAGTCTGCCAGCCTTGCGCCGATCTCACCCATCACGGGCCGCTTCGTCTTATCCCGGTCGCCGCCGCAGCCGAACAGCGCCACCACCCGCCCCTTGGCGAAGGACTTGGCGGATTGCAGCACCTTTTCCAGCGCGTCCGGCTTGTGGGCATAGTCGTTCAGCACGGTGTAGCCTGTTCCCGGCGTAGGGATGATCTCCATCCGGCCCTTCACGCCGTGGTTCTGCGCCAGTGCGTCGGCACACTCCGCCAGCGGCACGCCCAGGTTCCAGCAGCAGGCCATGGCGTCCAGCGTGTTGTACACGGTGAACAGCGCCGGTATGCCCACGTGGACGTGGCACCATTCCGTGTCCGCCTCCGCGTCAAAATCCACGCAGCCGGGCTCCAGCGCCACGTTCTTCGCCATCAGGTCCGCCTGACCGTTCACGGAGTAGGAGAACCGCCGGCGGCAGGTGGCATCGGCCATCAGCCGTTCCGCCCAGGGGTCGTCGGCGTTGTAGATGCCCACGTCGCACTGCCGCATCAGCAGCGCCTTGGCGTCGCAATAGGCCTCCATGGTCTTGTGGAAGTCCAGATGGTCCCGGCTCAGGTTGGTGTAAATGCCCACCGCGAAGGGTATGCCGTACACCCGGTCCAGCATCAGTGCGTGGGAGGACACCTCCATCACCACATGGGTGCAGCCCGCGTCGGCCATCTCCCGCAGCAGCTTCTGCAGCTCGAAGGACTCCGGCGTGGTGCGCTCGGTGTGCAGCACCCGGTCGCCGATCATATTCTGTATCGTGCCGATCAGGCCCACCTTGGCCCCGGCCTTCTGTTCCAGAATGCTCTTGATGAGGTAGGTGCTGGTGGTCTTGCCGCTGGTACCGGTGATGCCGATCATGGTCATCTCCCGTGCGGGGTGATCGAAGCGGTTGCCGCCCACCACTGCCAGCGCCCGGCGGCTGTCCGCCACCCGGACGAAGGGCGCGCCGTCCTCCGGCGCGCGCTCGCACAGCACGCAGGCAGCGCCCTTCTCCCGTGCCATGGGAATATATTTATGTCCGTCTGTCTCCGCGCCGGTGACGGCGATGAACAGATCGCCCGATTCCACCAGCCGCGAGTCGTACCGTACCTCCCGGATGTCGCTATCCAGCTCGGCGTTTGTTTCCAGAATATCCAGCCCGTTCAACAGCTCACGCAGTTTCATCATCAACTCTCCTTTGCGTCTGTGCGTAATGGTATACACACTATTCTACCACATTCTGCCTGCGGACAAAAGGGAACCGTGTGCTCTGTTGGGCGCAAAACGTGTGGCGTCAGTCCGTCACGGACGTGTCGCCCAGCTGCACGGTGATGACCGTGCCGGCCTCCACCTCCGTACCCTCGTCGATGGACTGGCTCAGCACCCGGACGGAGCTGGACTCGCTGCCTGTGGTGCCGGAGAACCGTATCAGCAGCCCTGCCGCCGTGGCGGTGGTGTTGGCCTCGGAGGGCGTCTTGCCGATGAGATGCGGCACCACGCACTTGTCCGTGGACTTCTCCTCGCCGACGTACAGAATAACGCTGGACTTGCCGGGGATGATGGCACCGCCGGCCGGCGTCTGGTCGGTGATGGTCTCGCCGTCGCCCACGATCTTATAGCTCAGCGCGCGGTCCTTCAGCTTCGCCTTGGCCTCCTCCACGCTCATGCCGATGACGTTGGGCACCGTGGTGTCCATGCCCAGCAGCTCCTCGGCGGAGTAGCTGGGCTCCACGCCCAGATAGGGCAGGATCTCCGCCATGACGGTGCTGGCGGTGGGCGCCACCATGTTGCCGCCGGAGACATAGGTCCCCGTGGCGCGGCTGGGGGTGTCCATGGTAATGAGCATAATGACCTGCGGATCGTCCGCCGGCGCGAAGCACAGGAACGACACCACCACGTCGCCGGTCTGGCCCTTATCGGCCGTGCCGGTCTTGCCGCCGATGCGGTAGCCCGCCACCTGGCCGTTCTTGCCGGTGCCGCTGGCCACCACGTATTCCAGACACTCCCGCACCGTGGCGGAGGTCTGCTCGCTGATGACCTGCCGTACCGGCGTGTTGTCGTGGCGGTAGGTCACGTTCCCGTTACTATCGGTGATGCGCTCCACCAGATACGGCGTGTGCAGATACCCGCCGTTGACGCAGGCCGCCTGCGCCGCGATCAGCGCCAGGGGCGTCACGGTGAAGTTCTGGCCGAAGGCGTAGCAGGCCAGGTCCAACTGGGTGAAGCTGCTGTCCGCAGCGAACACGCCCACGGCCTCGCCGCCCAGATCGATGCCCGTGGTGTTCATCAGTCCGAAGGACCGCATATACTCGTAGAATTTCTCGCTGCCGATCCGCAGCCCGTAGTTGATGAACGCCGGGTTGCAGGAGTTCCCCACCGACTGCACCAGCGTCTGTAAGCCGTGGCCATTCTTGTTGGAGCAGTGGATGGTATAGCCGGAGATGCTCACGCTGCCGCCGCAGTTGACGGTGGTGGTCTTATCCACCACGCCCTCCTCCAGCGCCGCCGACAGCGTCAGGATCTTAAACGTGGAGCCCGGCTCATAGGTGTCGTTCAGCGCCTTGTTGCGCCATTGCAGCAGCTGCATATCGGCCACGGTGCTCTCCCCGCGCTCGATACGCTCCTGCAGCGTCTGGTCGCTGACGGTCAGAAAGTCGTTCAGATCGTAGTTGGGATACGACGCCATGGCCAGTATGCCGCCGGTCTTGGCGTCCATCACGATGCCGCTGGCGCCGTTGGCGGCGGAGAACTTATCCACCATGCTCTCGATGCCCTTTTCCAGATAGTACTGGATGGTGGTGTCCAGCGTCAGCGTCAGGTCGCTGCCGTTCTTGGCGGCGAAATACTGCTCATAGGTATACAGCATATCGTTCTCCGCCTGATCCTTGGAGGAGATGACCAGTCCGCTCTGCCCCTCCAGCTCCTTCTCGTAATAGGCCTCCAGCCCATACAGCCCCGTGTTCTCGTCGCCCACGAAGCCGATGACCTGCGCCGCCAGCGAGCCGTAAGGATAGTACCGCTTCGTGTCCGCCACCAGGTGTACGCCCGCGATCTTGTTCTCGTCCACATACGAGCGCACCTTGGCCGCCGTGTCCTCGTCCGCCCGCAGCTGTATGACCTCATACTGGGACTTCACGTTGTCCATCCGTTTCCGGATGGCCGAGGCGTCCTTGCCCAGGATCTCCGCCAGCCCTGCCGCCAGCGACTCCTTCGTCCAGCTGACGGGATCTTCCGTGTCGTTCACCGCGTTGTCGATCTCCAGCGGGGAGAGAATGATGGTCTCCGCGCTGGAGGAGATCGCCAGAATGTTGCCGCCGGCGTCATAGATGGTGCCCCGGTTAGCCGTCACCACCGTCCGCCGTGTCTGCTGGTTCACAGCCTTGCCCTGCAATTCCTCATGCCGGGTGATCTGCAGGTCGAACAGCCGGAAAAACAGCAGCACGAACATCACGACGCCCATCAGGATCATCAGTACAAAGGATCGGGTCTGAATGATCCGGTTGGCCCGCCGTACGTTCTCGTTTTTTCGGTTGGAATTTTGGTTTTCTGCCACGATAGTGCCTCCTGTTTTGCCGTCGGACCCTGCTCCGGCGCCGCCGCGCCCTGCTGTTATAGACCAAGCAAGGAGCAAGAAGTCGCCTTCTTACTCCTCGCGCTTATACTATACTTTCCCTCAGCGGAAATATTCCAGTACATACGCCCACAGCGACTCTGCCTTTTCGGTAAAGCCGTTCAGCGCCGCCGCGCCGCCCGCGGCGTATACCTCCACGCTGTCCGCCCCGGACAGGTCGATGTACTGTATCTGGCCGCTGCTGGGCTTGCTCATGCCCGCCGCCTCTGCCGCCGCCTTCACAGTGGCCAGATCGAAGGTGCGCTCATACGCCGTCAGCAGCGCCACGTGCTCCTCCTCCAGGGCGGAGATCTCCCGCTTGATGGAGGACACATTATCGGAAATGCCGGTCAGCTTCACATAGCACAGCATCAGCGCGATGACCATGCCCACCACCAGCACCGTTCCCAACAGCAGAACAGGGGAGGGCCGCACCGCGGCCCGTGCCGCGGTCTGCCGCCGCTGTACCGGCTGTACCTCCGGCTGCGCCGGCCGCACCTTCTTCTGGGGGAGCTTTCCGGCCTCGTCCAGCTGCTTTTCCCGCGCCAGCGCGTCCAGATCATATGCCAGGCTGCCGTAGGTGGCGCCGTGACGATAGTTGGCCATGTAAAACTCCCTCCTTCCTCCGTCGGTTCTTTTCCGCCGATACTTTGTTGCAGCCGCTTGCCATACACAAAGTATGGCTGCACGTCTGCGCCGCGTCTCGGCGAAAAATAACTCGCCGGATGTGGCTCTTTTCCGCCGATACTTTGTTGCAGCCGCTTGCCATACACAAAGTATGGCTACACGTCTGCGCCGCGTCTCGGCGAAAAATAACTCGCCGGATGTGGTTCTTTTCCGCCGATGCTTTGCTGTTATACCTTCTCCGCCACCCGCAGCTTGGCGCTGCGTGCGCGGGGGTTGTGCGCCAATTCCTCTTCGCCGGATACGATGGGCTTCCGGCTCACCAGCTTCAGCTTCGGCTTCCTGCCGCATACGCACACCGGGAACTCCGGCGGGCAGATGCAGCCGGTGGCCAGCTCCTGCAGCGTTTTCTTGATGATCCGGTCCTCCAGCGAGTGGAAGGAGATCACCGCCAGCCGCCCGCCTGTGTTCAGATGCGCCGCGGCCGCCTCCAGCATGGGCGGCAGGGCGTCCAGTTCGCCGTTGACGGCGATGCGTATGGCCTGAAAGCTCCGCTTGGCCGGGTGCTGCTTCTCCCGCAGCGCCTGTGGCGGCATAGCGGACTTGATGATGTCCACCAACTCCAGCGTCGTCTCGATAGGCTGCTGCTCCCGGTGCTGTACGATCCGCTTGGCGATGGCCGGCGCGTAGCGCTCCTCGCCGTACTCAAACAGGATGCGCCGCAGCTCCTCATAACTCCAGCTGTTCACAACCTCCCGGGCGGTGAGATACGCCGTCCGGTCCATCCGCATATCCAGCGGCGCGTCGTGCATATAGCTGAAGCCCCGTTCCGCGTCGTCCAGCTGCGGGGAGGAAACGCCCAGGTCGAACAGCATACCGTCCGCCCCGTCTATGTGCAAGTCGGCGAGGATGTCGCCGATGCGGTCAAAATTGCTGTGGACCAGCGTTACCCGGTCCCCGTAGTCCGCCAGACGCTCCTGCGCGGCGGCAATGGCCGTCTCATCCCGGTCGATGCCGATAAGCCGTCCGGTGGTCAGCCGTTTTACGATCTCCAGCGAGTGACCCGCCCGGCCCAGCGTGCCGTCCACATAGATGCCGTCGGGCTTGATGGCCAGCGCGTCCAGGCACTCGTGCAGCAGCACCGGCACATGGCCGTAGTCCTTCTCCTGCGTCACGGTGCTCACAGGCCCATCTCCGCCATGGCGCTCTCCAGCTCGCCGGAGGCAAAGGCGTCGTTCTCCACGGCGGCCCAGCGTTCAGCGTCCCAGATCTCCGCCCGGTCAAAGCTGCCGATGACCACGACCTCTCTGGTCAGCCCCGCATACTCCCGCAGCTTGGCGGGGATGAGGATGCGTCCCTGGCCGTCCGGCTCGCAGTCCGCCGCGTAGGCGAACAGCGCCCGCAGCTTTTTCACCTCGTTGTAGGACAGCGCCTTCAGCTTGTCCATAAACGCCGCCCAGCTCTCATCGGAGTACACCGACAGGCAGTGGTCCTGCCCCACGGTGATGTGGAACGTCTGGCCCAGCTCCTTCCGCAGCGCGGCGGGAATAAAGAGGCGCCCCTTGGCGTCGATCGTGTGTGCATACTGACCGGTCATGGGTCCGCCTCCTTCCGAAAAAAATAGTCCCCGGTGGAAAACCGTGGGAATATCCCCCACAAATATGGATATTACCCCCACAATTCACCACTAACGAGGTTAGTATACATAATCCCCAGCGGAATTGCAAGAAAAAATTATGTCTACCGCCACGGCAAAAGCCAGATATTCCGCCGGTTTTCGGCCAAATTTTTCCACTTTTTGAAACGCTTGTTCGATGGACATAAACGGAAAACTCCGGCGGGCACAAGATTTTGTGCCCGCCGGAGCCTGTTAACACAAGATGAGGATTTCTTGTGGAAATCGCAGAAAAATTTACGTGGATTTTATAGATTTTCCACAAAGTCTATAACTGCCGCCGGATACCGCGGCGGCAGCGGCGCTTTCCACCGGTCGGGACCGGCCTTGCTTTCCGTCCGAAAAGAC
>OIYH01000524.1_pt1 | contig 28712 bp, 22 predicted proteins | sample 1587911 | NCBI WGS metagenome assembly OIYH01 (sample SAMN03283252) | human gut metagenome | biome: human-associated habitat; material: feces | host: Homo sapiens | place: USA | collected 2013
AAAACGCACAGCCGACTCGTTTGAGTCTCTGTGCGTTTAATGATAATGGATGGCAGCCGCCCGTAGGGGCGGCTTTTTTCTTGTCACAGGCAGCTATATTTGGTATAATAAAACGATACTATGACCGGGGGAGGGGAGAGAACGATGCGCGTTTTGGCCACGATCGGGTTTTCCTTCTCTGCCGGTGTCTTCCTGGCGGCACTGCTGCCCTGGAACGGCTGGCAGCTGTATGCCGCCGGGGGCGTTTTGCTGCTGGCGCTTGCGTGGCTGTTTGCTGCACGCAAGCAAAAATATTTTCGCCGGGGACTGCTGCTCCTGCTGTCGCTGGCGGTATCGCTGGCCTATTTTGCCGGGTATGACCACCTGGTGCGCCAGCCGATAGAGGACCGCTGCGGTGCGGCGTCGGACTTTACCGCCACCGTTTGTGATTGGCCGCAGGCCACGGAGCGCGGCGCCAGGGTCACGGTGGAGCTGGAGGGCTATCATCGGGCCAGGGCCGTGCTGTATGGCGAAGCGGAGCTGCTGGCGGCCCGACCGGGCGACACGGTCACGGGCACGGCCCAGTGGCAGTCTGCCGCCCATTTCGACAGCGATGATGTGACCCATTTTAACGCCCGGGGCGTGTATGCGCTGCTGTATGGCCGTGAGGATGTGCGTCTGTCGGCGGGTGATGGGGACGCCCTGCGCTGGCTGCCCCAACGGGCGGGCAAAGATTTCCGCGAGAAGGTGGCCGCCATCTGGGATGACCCGCGTGTCAGCGGATTTCTGACAGCGGAGCTTACCGGGGACAAGTCCGCTATGGACGATGGAGACTATCTGGCCATGCAGGAGACGGGCCTGGCGCATCTGTTTGCGGTGTCGGGCCTGCACTGCGCTTTTCTGGTGACGCTGCTGGCGTTGCTGATCTCCCGGCGGCAGAGACTGCTGTGCGCCGTGACCATTCCGCTGCTGTTGTTTTACATGGTGATGGTGGGCATGAGTCCCTCGGTGGTCCGCGCCTGCATCATGCAGATATTCCTGCTGATCGCGCCGCTGTTCCGGCGGGGCAGTGACCCTCTGACCAGCTTGGCTGCCGCACTGCTGGTGATCCTGCTGTGCAATCCCTTTGCCGCCGCCAGCGTCAGCTTGCAGCTGAGCTTTTCCGCTACGCTGGGTATGGTGCTGCTGTCGCCCCGGCTGTACAAGCTGCTGACCGGGTGGTATAAGGGCAAATGCCGTCCACTGCGGACCGCACTGTGTTTTGTGGCGGCGAACCTGTCCGCCACCCTCAGCGCCGTGGTGTTCACTGCCCCGCTGACAGCCTGGTATTTCCGCATTTTCGTGCTGGTAGCACCGCTGTCCAGCTTATTGGCGGTGCCTGCGGCGGGATGGAGCTTCATGGCTGCCTTTGTGACGGTGCTGCTGGGCTTTGTGTGGCTGCCGCTGGCCAGCCTGCTGGGTTGGATCTCCTGGGCGCTGGTGCGGTACATCCTGTGGATCGCCAACGGCATGATGTCCTGGCGCTATCACGCGGTGTATTTCACCAATCCCTATCTCATCTACTGGCTGCTGTTTTTGTACGCGGCCTTTATCGGCTGTGCCGCCACGCCGGACGGCAAGCGGAAATACCTGCTGGCATCGGCATTGTCGGTGCTGACGCTGACGGCGGCCATCTGGGTCAACCGTCAGGACTATCAGTACGGCGTACTGACCGCCCTGACGCTGGATGTGGGACAGGGTGAGAGCGTCATTCTGACCTCCGGCGGTGAGACGGCACTGGTGGACTGCGGCAGCAGCAACAGCTATAAAGACCCCGGCGGTCTGGCTGCCGACACGCTGCACAGCATGGGCGTCCGGGAACTGAGCGCTGTGGTGGTGACCCACTATCACGCCGATCACACCAACGGTTTGTACGAGGTGCTGCGCCGTATCCCGGTGCAGACGATCTACCTGCCGGACATCGAGGATGAGTATGGCGTTCGGGAGCGTCTGGTGTCGCTGGCGGAGGAGAAGGGCGCGCAGGTGACCTATGTGACGAAGGAGACGGCTGATACGCTGGGCGATACCGTTTTGACCATCTATCCGCCGGTGCAGTCCGGCGGCGATCTGAACGAACTGGGCCTGACGGCACTGGCCAGCACCGGAGACTTTGACCTGCTCATTACCGGCGATATGTCCGGCAGCACCGAGAAAAAGCTGGTAGAAACCTATGCTTTGCCGGATATAGAGGTGCTGGTGGTCAGCCACCACGGCTCCCGGTATAGCTCAAATATACGCTTTTTGAAGTCGGTGACGCCGGAGGCGGCGGTCATCAGTGTAGGCGATAACAACTATGGCCACCCGTCAGAGGAGACGCTCCAGCGGCTGCTGGCAGTTGGGGCGGATATCTGGCGCACAGACCAGCAGGGTACCATCCGCATCACCGTGAACGGAGGATAGCATGGCAAAGGAGAAAAAAGAAAAGACCCCCGGTTATGAGGAATTCCACGACGCGCTGCAAAGCGGCGCCGTGGGGAATGTCTATATATTCCACGGCGAGGAGACGTACCTGATGCAGCAGGCGGTGGCGGAGCTGCAAGCACGGCTTGTGCCGGCGGGCTTTGAGGAGTTCAACTATCACAGGCTTGCAGGCAAGGGCCTGACTATGCAGGAGGTCGTCGAGGCGGCGGAGGCCATGCCTATGATGGCGGAGCGCACCCTGGTCACGGTGGAGGATATGGACCTGTTCAGGCTGGACGAGGCCCAGCGGGGTGCGCTGGTGGCGTTGCTGGAGGACTTCCCGGAGTACTGCACGCTGGTGTTTTTGTACCGACAGATACCGTATAAGACCGACGCCAAGCTGAAGAAGCTCACCGCCGCCCTGGCGGAGCGCGCCCAGGTGATCGAGTTTGCCCAGCAGGGACAGCAGAAGCTGCAAAAGTGGGTGCGCCGCCGTTTTGCCGCTGCCGGAAAGGAAATCGATGCGGTCACGGTAGACCATCTGCTGTTCACCTGCGGCAGCTTGATGACCGGTCTGGTGCCGGAAATCGCCAAAATCGCCGCCTATGCCAGGGGAGCGAAGATCACAGCGGCGGATATTGACGCTGTGGCGGACCCTGTGCTGGACGCGCGGGTGTTCGACATGACGGACGCAGTGGCGGCTCGTGACTATGACAAGGCGGCGGAATGCCTTGCAGAGCTGCTGCGGATGCAGGAGGAGCCTATCCGCATTCTGGCGGCATTGGGAAAGACGCTGCGGCAGCTGTACACAGCTCGGCTGGCGATCGACGGCGGCAAGGACGTGCTGTGGCTGAAGGATTTGTGGCGCATGAAGTCCGATTACCCGGCCAAAAAGCTGATGCAGTCAGCCAGAGGCGTGCGGCGCAGTTGGTGCCGTGAGGCGGTGAAGCGCTGCCAGACGCTGGATCATCGCATGAAAAGCGAACGAAACATGGACAATGAGGGCGAACTGAAGCTGTTTCTCATGGAACTGGCAGGTGTGAAGTGAAGCCGCGGGTCAGGGAAGTCATCGTAGTAGAGGGGCGGTACGACAGAAATACGCTCCTGCAGGCGGTGGACGCCGCCGTGGTGGAGGTGGGCGGCTTCGCCCTGTTCAACGACCGGGAGAAGGCGGCGTATCTCCGCCGTCTGGCGGAGGCGCGGGGCGTGATCCTGCTGACCGACCCGGACGGCGCGGGCTTCGTGCTCCGCAGCCACCTGAAGGGGCTGCTGCCCCCGGACAGAGTAAAGCAGGCGTATGTCCCCGACGTGTACGGCAAGGAGAAGCGCAAGAGAAAGCCGGGGAAGGAGGGCAAGCTGGGCGTGGAAGGTATGACGCCGCAGGTGCTGACGGACGCTCTTCGCCGCGCCGGTGCCACCTTCGAGGGGGAGGACGCACCCCGCCGCTCCGCCGGTATTACGAAGGCGGATCTTCTGGACAAGGGACTGATCGGCCCCGGCTCCGCCGAAAGGCGGGCAACGCTGCAAAGGGAGCTGGGTCTGCCCGCACGGCTGACCGCCAACGGGCTTCTGGAGGCGTTGAATCTCCTGCTGACCCGGGAGGAATTTGACGCCCTGTGAGTTTTTTGCAGGAGGGAGGGCAAACCTCTTGCAATTCCCCTCATGGGCGGTTATAATTAAAAATTGCTTTTGCACAATATTACGACATACAAGGAGTGTGAGAAAGATCATGGCCGAGGAAATCAAGACCCCCGAAACGGAGGAGTCCGGCAAAAACTTCATTATCAATTTCATCGACGAGGACATCGCAGAGGGTGGTCAGTTCCAGGGAATGACCGTCCACACCCGTTTCCCGCCGGAGCCTAACGGCTATCTGCATATTGGACACTGCAAGGCACTGACCATCGACTTCGGCACCGCCGAGCGGTATAACGGCCTGTGCAACCTGCGTATGGACGACACGAACCCCACCAAGGAGGACGAGGAATTCGTGGAGGCCATCAAGCAGGACATCCACTGGCTGGGCTTTGACTGGGGCGACCGCTTCTTTTACGGCAGCGACTACTTTGAGGAGGACTACCGCCAGGCGGTGCTGCTGATCAAAAAGGGGCTGGCCTATGTGTGCCAGCTGACGCCGGAGGAATTCAAAGCCAACCGCGGCGACATCGGCATCCCCGCCGTGTCCCCCTACCGGGATCGCCCGGTGGAGGAGAGCCTCGACCTGTTCGCCCGCATGCGCGCCGGGGAGTTCCCCAACGGCGCCATGACGCTGCGGGCCAAGATCGACCTGGCCAGCGGTAACTTCAATATGCGTGACCCGGTCATCTACCGTATCAACCACATGAGCCACCACCGGCAGGGAAACAAGTGGTGCATCTATCCCATGTACGACTTCGCGCATCCTATTCAGGATGCGCTGGAGGGCATCACCCACAGCCTGTGCTCGCTGGAGTTTGAGGCGCACCGGCCCCTGTACAACTGGGTCATCGAGCACTGTGAGCTGCCCGCCCATCCCCGGCAGATCGAGTTTGCCCGGCTGGGCATCGACCACACGGTGATGTCCAAGCGGAAGCTCCGCAAGCTGGTGGAGGAGAACTATGTCTCCGGCTGGGACGATCCCCGGATGCCCACCCTGTGTGGCCTGCGCCGCCGGGGATACACCGCCGCCGCCATCCGCAGCTTCTGCGAGCGCATCGGCGTGGCCAAGTCCCCCAACACCATTGAGTACGGTTTTCTGGAGCACTGCCTGCGGGAGGACCTGAACGCGCATGCGGAGCGCACCATGGCGGTGCTGCACCCGGTGAAGCTGACGGTGACCAACTATCCCGAGGGCAAGAGCGAGGTATTCACGGTGGAGAACAACCCCACCGACCCGGCGCAGGGCACCCATGAGATCACCTTCTCGCGCCATCTGTGGATCGAGGCGGAGGACTTTATGGAGGTCCCGGTGCCCAAGTACAAGCGACTGACCCCCGACGGTCCGGAGTGCCGCCTGAAGGGCGCGTATCTGGTGCAGTGTACCGGCTGTGTGAAGGACGCGGACGGCAACGTCACCGAGGTGCTGTGCACCTATGATCCGGAGTCCAGCGGCGGTGATCCCGCCGACGGCCGCAAGGTCAAGGGTGCCACGCTCCACTGGGTGGACGCGGAGAACTGCATGGACGCGGAGGTCCGGCTGTACGACAATCTGTTTTCCGACGAGCAGCCCGACGGCCCGGACAAGGACTTCCTGGACTGCCTGAACCCGGAGAGCCTTACGGTGCTCACCGGCTGCAAGGTGGAGCCGGAGATGCGGAAGGTGGCGGAGGCATTCGACAAGCAGGCCGACCGCACCGGCGTCAACGCGCCCACGTTCCAGTTCATGCGTGTGGGCTATTTCTGCCTGGACAACCGTGACAGCTCCGCGGCGCACATGGTGTTCAACCGTAGTGTGTCGCTGAAGGACAGCTTTAAGAAGTGAGAAAAAGCACCCCTCCGGGGGTGCTTTTTTTCATGTGTGATTTAAGCGTCGGACCTCGAAGTCTGTCTCGGCCAGGGTGCTGTCGGCGGTGCCCACCTGAAGGGCTACGGTAAAGATGCCAGAAGCGCTGTCGTAGCGCAGACTGACATCGCGGACCCGAAGACCCCGGGGATAGGCGGCGCTGCTGAGCAGTCTGGTGCTGCCCAGGGTGAGCTGGCCGTCGGCATCCACCTGAAAGGCGGCGCCCTCGCCCTCCACGCTGCCCAGGTCCTGAATGAAGATGTGGTCCAGACTGCCGTCCGCGCCGGGGGTCACGGTGCCGCAGAAGCGCAGCTTGTCGCTGATAACGCTGGTAAGGGTGGAGCACAGCTCCTGGGCCTCGGACAGTTGCATGGAGCTGTTGTAGGTGCGGCCGGCGAAGCGGACGCCCACGGTCAGCAGGGCGCTGACGAGCAGGACGATGAGAACGGCGCACAGCAGCTCCGTCAGGGTGAAGCCGCGGCGGTCACGGAGCTTGTTCATGGCGTGACCTCCTCGTAATAGAGGCAGCCGTTGTCCTCATAGACCTGCACGGTGGTGCGGCCGCTGCGGGTGCCGCCGCCGGAGGCGGTCAGGGCAGCGGTGCCGTTCGACACCGCGCTGCTGTAGTGGAAGGAGATGTCGGCGGAACGGACCTTAGCGTTGATCTTGGCGGCGGAAACGGCGGCGGTGGTCAGAAACACGAAGGTCAGTACGATGATCAGGATGGAGACCAGCGTCTCTACCAGCGTTTCGCCGCTGGTGCTGTTCAGCTTTTTGATATGACCGCCTCCTTTTCGATGGTGGCGTTGTCCGGCGACCAGGAGATCGTTGTTGTGGTCGTGGTGACATCGCGGACCCAGAGACCGCCGCCGCTGACGGTGCTGACAGTGGGATCGGCCTTGTTTTCGCGGAGCATCAGCACCAGGCGGCAGTCACTGTCGCCGCCGTCGGCCAGGTGCAGGACGATAGTGATGTCGTAATTGGGCGCCATGGTAAAGACGGCGGAGACATCATCCAGCCCGTCCACGGATAGGGTGATGGTGTCGGTAAAGCTTTTGCCGCTGTCCCTGTCCACGGCGGCCTTGCCGGCCTTGAGCCATGCGGCCGTAAACCCGGTGGGTGAGGTCGTTTCGCGGCTCGTTTCGGTGGAGGTGTCATTGGTATAGGTGGTCTTCACCGTCTCCTGGACAAAGGAGGCGTTCAGGATATCATCACGCAGCAGACGGGCCGCAGAGCTGACCGTCAGATACGCCTGCCGGGCAGCCCGGTCATTCTCCAGACGGCGGGCCGAGGAGGTGGCGGCGGTGAGGATCACCGCGCTGACCATACTGGCCGCCAGCAGCAGAAGGAGGGCCATCATCAGCGTGGCGCCCTGTTGGTTTTTCAGTTTGTGCACGGGAGGGCCTCCTTTCTGCGGTGGGTCATGGAAGGGTGTCCGGTGACGGCTCGGGCGTGGGATCGGTGCCGGAGCTGCTGCTGTCCGGGGCGGATGGATCATCGGAGGGCGTGTCCTCCGGGTCCTTGCTGCCGGAAGCGGGGGTATCGGCGTCCGGGACGGTGGGGGCGCCGTCGCTGTCCGTCGTTTTGCGCACGGCGGTAAAGGTCGTGTCGGCATACAGCGGCTGGGTGATGTCCGGGGTCCAGCTGTCGATGGTGTCCGGGGAGATGCCGTTTTCCGTCAGAAGCCGGGCCACGTCCTCCGCCATTGGCGCTGTGCCGTAGGGGACAGACAGGGTGAACGCCTGCTCATCCACCCGGAGGGTGGCGGTCACCCGGGTGTCCTCCTCCGTCAGGGTGTAGGGAATGGACAGGGTGAAGGCGTGGCCTTCGGTGTCCATGAGGGTGACAGTGAGCGTCACGGGGCCGGGCTGCCTACCCTTGACGGTCAGGGGCCGGACGGTGAACAGGGTGTCCGGCAGGCTCTGGGGCGCGCCCTCTATGATGCGGTAGTCTGCCGTGCCGGAGAGGGCGTCGTAAGTCACGGCATCGGTGCCGGCGCCCACGGTGACGACGGCGGCAGAGAGGGTGAAGCGATAGCTCCCGTCCTCGTTGGCGGCCGTCAGGTCCGCGGCGCTGCCCTGGCCGTACAGGTACAGCGGCGCGCCGGTGTAGGTGGGGGTGTCGGTGTAGGGGGCTGCGCTGTAGAGGGGAGCCGAGGCGTCGGTGTCGGCCAGGAAGGCGTCGCCCGCGCGGGTCATAATGCCCTGCTTATAGGCCGGTGTTTCCGGGACAGAGGTGTTGGCGATGCCCAGCACGCCCTGCATACGGACGGGAAGCACAAGGGGCAGCTGGCTGGTGAAGGTCTCGCCGCCGGGGGCAGTGTAGGCGGCGGTGATCAGGGTGCGGTCCTCGCCCTCACCAGCGGCGGTGAGGGTGACAGAGGCCGTACGGTCGGCATTGGTAACGGGAACAGAGGCCGTGAGGACCCTGCCGCCGTACTGGGGCGTGACTGTCCATTTGACATCCAGTGCGCTGCCGCGGCTGTCGCGGGCGGTGAGCGTTAAATTACAGGTGTCACCGACAAAGAAGTCATCGCCGGGCAGGCCGTCCACGGAGATGTCCAGCGTGGAGGTGACGCTCACCAGCAGTCGGGCGGTATAGCCGCCCAGCGTGGCGAAGACCTCGGTAGAGCCGACCGACAGGCCGGTGAGGGTCACGGTGTAGCTGTGCCTGACGTCTGCCGGGGGCGTCTGTGCCTGCGGTACGGAGACGTCCACGATGCCGTCGCGGGAGCAGGTGATGACGGGGACGGCGTCAGCGTCGGTGTCCTGGGTGAAGTGCAGCGACAGTGTGACGCTGGGGGTGGTGATACGGTCCAGCGAAAGGACGCCGCTGCTCCAGTACAGGCCGCGGGAGGGCCATTCGCCGTAGTGCAGGCAGGCGGTGCCCTGGGTCAATACGGTGGGGAAGGGGTAGTCCTGTCCGAGGAGGGCTGCCGCGCTGCCGGGGAAGCTGTATTTGCCGTGGGCCGACTGGCCGTTTTCCTCCGTGGTGACCCAGTGGAAGCTGCCGTCGTCGCTGCCGCCGTTCAGCAGCGCGGTGAAGCTCTTTCCGCCGATGTCCGCACGGCCGGACATCTGCTCGTAGCTCAGGGCTGTCAGGCCGTTGATGTTGTAGGGGCTGCTGCCGGTGTTCCAGGTGTACTTGGACAGATAGCTCAGATCGCCACAGAGCATATCCATCCGCGCGGTATCGGTGTTCAGCAGGGTGGCCAGGGAGTAGTAGGTGTACTGTCCATTGGACTGGGTAGACTTGCCGTAGAAGGTGGGGAGGCTGCCGAAGTAGATCGCGGCGCTGCTGTCCAGGTAGTAGCAGTTGTTGATGGTCAGCCGGGCGGTGCCGCCGTTCACGCCGGCGCGGTCGGCGATGCTGCCGATGAGGGAGATGCCGGTGATGGTGCCCTCCATGGCAGGGAAGGTCATGTAGGTGTAGCAGTTGTTGTAGGTGGGTTGGCCGTCCTTGCTGCCGGAGAAGTTGGCGAAGGTGGCGGAGAAGCCGCTGCCGCCGATGCCGCCGATGTACACGTAGGTGTCCGGGCCGGCCTCCGTGCCGCCCTGGGTCATTTTGACGGATTTAGGCGTCGACTCATAGCGATCCACGAAGACGGTGTTGGTCCGGTCACCGGTGAGGATGCGCTCGTTCAGCAGATCGTTGGCGACGGTGATGCTGCCGCCGGTGTAGCAGTCCGACACGTCATAGCGGACGCCGCCCACCAGGCCGCCCACGCGGACATAGTTGCCCCACTGGGCCTTGTTCATGGCGCCGGTGTTTGCGTAGCGGTGGGTACAGTTGATATTCAGCTTGACCACGGCGGAGCACCTGTTCAGATTGGCGCTGGATACGCCCACCAGCCCGCCGATGGCGGCTTCGCCCAAGAACTGTCGGTTTTTGCTGTTGTCGGTCACGGTATAGCCGGCGATAGCGCAGTTGCTGATGGTGCTGACCTTCGTCTTGTCCTTCAGGTTTTCATCATAGTCGTAGGCAATGCCTACCAGGCCGCCCAGGGCGTAGGAGGTGGCGTAATTCTCCGGCCCGGTGGCACCGGAGGCGGGGGTGGCGTCGGTCTTGCGCTGGATAACGGCGTCGTTGTCGCTGTAGAGCACGATGTTTTTGATCTCCGCGCCGGCGGTGGTACCGAACAGACCCACGTTGTAGCAATGGGAGGTGATGTTCACATTCTTGATGTAGTAGTTGCCGCCGTCGTAGATACCGCCGAACCAGTTGTACAGCGTCAGATCATAGGTTTCATTGCCCCTGTTCAACTGGCCGTTGTTCACCGCACCGGCAATGGGGTGGAAGTCATAGTTTGCGGCCGCGCCGTCGGCGGCGGTGCCGTGTCCTGCACCGTTGAGGTCGTGGGTCTGCTGCCAGGTGAGGATAGGACGGGGGCCGCCGGTGCTGTCGCCGGTCAGTGCCATCGCCTTTGTCTGCAGCGCATTGCCGCGGCGGTTGGTGTATTGCAGATAGGGATAATACTTGTAGTCACTATTACTGCCTGTGACATCACGCGTCGTGCTGCCCTGACTGTCGATATAGCTCCAGTTAATGTATTGCAGCTGCTCTATGGAGCGTACCTGGTAGGGCTTGGAGGCCGTTCCCGGCGCATTGTTGGAGGACAGGGCAAAGGCATCGGCAAAGAAGGGACTGACGGTGTAGGTCAGCGCGGCGTCCTCGTGGGTCAGCGTCCAGGCATCGTTGGCCTGGGTGCCGCTGGGCAGGTGCAGACCGTTATCGGAGGTCTTGTAGGTGACGAAATTGAATTCCGGCATCTGCCGGTGCAGGTCATCGGCCGCCGCGGTATAGCGAGTGCCGGTCACGGTGATGCCGGTGGAGAGCACAGGCTCGGTGGTGCTGCCAGCGGACCAATAGTAACCGTAGCCGTAAGCGGTAACGGTGCCGCCGTCGTCATGGGAGACACAGAGACTACTGTTGGTCTTGTATTCGCCGTCCTCGACACCGATCGAGGAGAAATAGTAGCCGCTGCCGGTGGGCTTGGACTCATATTCCCAGTACAGCAGGCCCAGAACGCCCATATCGGCAGGTGTCACCCAGTCGCCGTAATGGACGCGGCTGCCGTCGTGGCCGGCGACGATGCCGGGATAGGGGTAGGCCTTGCCGGCGGAGTCCAGGGTCTTATCGTGCTGGAAGGTATTGGCGGCGGAGACGGCGCCAAAGCCGCCCAGCCGGGTGACCATGCCGCGCAGGGCCGGCTCGTTCACCGGAGCTGCGCCGGATCTGTCCGTGTACTGGTATAGGTGAACGCTGTCTACAAAGCGGTATGTGCCGCCGTTGAGGTAGCAGCAGCCGGATACGCCGCCGGCAGTGGGGGCAAAGCCGTGAATATCCGCATTGGGTGAAGTCATGGCTGTGGCGCAGTAGCTGGCGCGGAGGGAGCCGGTGTTGCTGCCGGCAAAGCCGCCCAGCGTTACGCCGCCGCCGTTGATCGTGCCGATCTCAATGTCGGCCATGGCGTAGCACTGCTGGACAACGCCGCTGTTGCCGCCAGCGAAGCCGCCGGCGCAGAGCGTGGCGTACAGGCTATTGGCGAAAAGGCGCGGCGCGCTGACGCCGGAGGCGCGGACCGTACCGCTGTTGCGTCCCACCAGGCCGCCCAGATACAGGATACTGCCGTGACGGGCGTCGCCGTTCACGGAGAAGCCCGCGGCGGCGCAGTTGTAGACTGTGCCCTCGTTGCAGCCGGTCAGGGCGCCGATGCAGGCGGTTTGCAGAGAGAGCTGACCTTCCAGAGAAACGGTACGATCCTTATTGGCGGTGAGCAGTATGATATTGCGCAGGGTGCCCCGGTTCAGACCAAACATACCGGCATAGCTGGTGCCGTTGGTGTTGACGGTGCCGGTAAAGGAGGGCGCTGCGATGGTATAGCCGCCGCCGTCGTAGGTGTGGATGAAAGGCTTGCCGTCCGCGGCACCGATAGGCGGCTGCGTGTGCACCGTGAGACGGGCGTAGCTGTTGTAGTCGATGGGGCGCTCCTGCTGGAAGACGGCTGTCTTGTCCAGCAGGGTACGGTAGGTGTCGTAATACAGGCTCAGGTCGTGCAGATGACGGGCCGTGCGGATGCCAACCTCCGCCGGGGCGCTGGGCAGGGCGGCGCTCTGGATCACGCGGCAGGCGAAGTGGGGATTGAAGAAGTAGGAGATGTCATCCACCGTCACCTGACGGTAGAAGGTGGGGGATACCTCACTGGTATAGACCAACTCGTCGGGCAGGCATACCAGCCAGTATTCGCTGTCGAGTTTGATGGAATTCAACAGGGTGGCGGTGCGTGCCGTATCGCCCAGGGTATAGGCAACGGTGATGGCGTCCGTGGGCTGGGTGCGGTAGACCATGCCGTAGCCGTCGTCCACGACGGTGCCGCCGGAACGGAGGGTGGAGCGGTTGGCACCCAGGAAGCCGTAGGTGCCGTCGCTGTATTTTTCATAGTAGGCCAGCGCGCCGGACTCGAAATCCGCCTGCCAGTCGCCATAGTGGGGCAGACCGGTGAGCCGGGGATAGGAATAGGTGCTCAGGCCCATGTTGTCCATGAGGTTGTAGGCCACGGTGTCGCTTGTCTCCGCGGTAAAGGCGGTGCCCAGGACCTTTACGCCCTCTGCGCGGTTCTGGCCGCTCCATTCGGCGTAATTGACGAAGCTGGTGCCGGACAGATCGTTCCGGCTGGGGAACAGGTAATAGACAGCGTCTATGTCGGCGGGAGCCGTGCCGGCAGCGGGGGACTTGACGGTGGAGTAGGTCAGCTTCATGTCGGTGCCCAGGCGGACGCAGGCACTGTAACAGGCCTTGAGGCTGTCGCCGCCGGAGAGCTCGCCGCCGGAGAGACCGGCGGTGGTGCCGGCGCTCTGGAAGCCGGCGGCGTAGCAGTTGGACAGGGCGATATTGGCGGTGCCGTTGCAGGCGCCTATCAGGCCGCCGGCGATGCCGTTATTGGCGGCGGCGTACAGGTAGCAGTCCGCGTAGGAATGGTCCACAGTCAGAGCAGCGCTGTCCGTATTGCCCACCAGGCCGCCGGCATAGCGGACGCCCTGAATCACGGTAGCCGCGAAGCTGCGGCGGATGGTCAGCGTGCCGTCGCAGCGGCCTGCCAGACCGCCCGCCGTGCTGCCGCGGAGCCAGATGTCCTGCTCGGTCTTGGCGCTGAGTTTGTCGCGGGTGGGACTGAGATACACCTGACAGTCGAGGATCTCGGTCTTGCCGCTGAGACGGCCGGCCAGGCCGCCGGCATTGCCGGAGGCGGTGATGTCGGCGCCGCAAAGGCGCAGGTTTTTCAGCGTGCCGGAGAAGGCGGCAAAAAGACCGCCGTCGCCGGTGGTGTTCACGGTCAGACCGTAAATGACCGGGTGGTAGACCTGGCCGTTCACGGTGGCCTTGCTCTCGCAGTAGGTCAGGCGGCTGTTGGTGATGGGCGTGAACGTGCGGGAGCCGTACAGGCGGTCCCAGCCGTCGTCGGTGTTTTCGTTGACAAATTGGATATCCTGCTCCTGCACGGCGCGGGTGATGCTGTCGGGCAAGCGGGAGGCCGTGTCCAGATTTTGCAGGTGGCGGGCGTAGGTAACAACGGCGGTGTCGCCGCCGCGAACCTCGGCAAACAGACTGTTGGCGGTCAGCGTGCCGGAGGCGGAGTCCACCAGACGGTTCTCACACGTCACCTCCACGGTGATGGTCAGGTCCGCGCCGGGGGTCAGATTTTTGTTTTTGAAGCGGGCCTGCTGGCCGAAGCGCATACCGTCCGTGAGAGAGTCCAGGACCATGGTGGCGGTGTAGGTGAGATAGTCGGTCTTGACCTCGCTGCCGGTCAGCTCGATGCGGGAGGTGCTGTGGACGCCGTCGGAGACGGTCACATAGAAGTGCAGCGGCTCCATAGGCGTATCGCAGGTGACGCGCAGAAGAAGCTGCTCTTTGTTGATGATCTCCATATGGGGCGTCAGCTTGCCGGTGATCTCGGACTGCACACTGTCGCCGCCGTAATAGCCCACGGTGGCACCGGCGCTCAGCCGGCCATCACGGAACCGCAGGGGATTGAAGCTGTCAAAGTCGTAGGTCAGGGGCTTTTCACTGTAAAACACGGCGTAGACGCTGCCGCTGGTGGGGTCGAGCTCGATCACCCAGTGGTTGTCCCACAGCTGGCGGTCCACCTGATCCTCCGGCAGGATGGCCGCGGCGGCGGAGCCTTCGCCGGTCTTGGCGGCGGAGGTCACATAGTGCAGGGAGGTTTTCCTCTCAGCGGCGTCCAGCGGTGTGTTGTTCAGGGGCTGCAGATCCTCCGCATAGCAGTCGGAAATACGGCCATTGGCCAGCAGCTCGGACAATTTGTTCTGGGCCGCGTGGTAGACGATCTCCGCCTTGGCGTCCAGTTCCGTCTGGCGCAGGTCGCGCTGATGGCGGGTGATGGGGATCGTGGCCAGGCCCATCAGCACGATCAGAATGGCGACCGCGATGAGGACTTCGGACAGCGTAAAGCCGGAATTATTCTGTTTTGAGAGCTTTTTTTGCATAACACAATCGATACGCTGCCCCGCAAAGGGACGCGGGCGGAAAAATGGTGGGGACGCAGTCAGGGCATCAGCTCGAAAAAGATGAGGTGAAGCACGGTTTTGTACTGTGCTTTATTGGCGTCATACTGCACGTCCACGTTGGAGAGGAAGTTGACATTGGCGCTGGCGCTCAGCGCGTCGATGATCTGGCGGGACTGGGCGTAGGAAGCGGTCTGGTAGGTCAGCGTCACGGGGCGCAGCACGAGATAGCCCTCCTGGGTGGTGCCCTCGGTGCAGTCCACCTCGTATTGCAGGGTGGCGGCCATGAGCTTGTCCAGCTCGGTCATCAGGGCCTGGTCGTTGTCGTACTGGGGCAGGGCACGCTCCTGGCCGGAGGCCTTGATGGCGGCAATGGCCTGCTGCATCTGCTCCAGCTGGGCCAGACGGACACGGTCGGTGTCCAGCTCGGCCTGCTCGATGTCGGTGTTGGTGCGGAAGGAGGTTATCTGGCGGTCGATGGGCTCCAGAAACAGCTTGCAGTAGCCCAGGACCAGCACCAGCACCACCAGGACCAGCAGCAGGGTCTTTTCCCGCTTGGTAAGCTCGCGGTTCATTGAGACACCTCCTCCGGCTGGCGCAGTTCGATGCGGACGGTGAAATCCATGATGGTGGCGGCCTTGCCCGCCTCCGTGGAGGCGACGCTGAGGGAGACGCTGTCCACGATGGGGGAGAGGCGCAGGCGGGCGAACATGGCGGAGATCTGGTCCAGGGTCATGCCGGACATATCCACGTTCATGGTGTTTTGGGTGATCTGGAGCGCCGTGAGGGAGCCATGGCTGAGCATCTCCTGCTCCAGCAGGTCCAGGGCCGTCTGACGGTCCACGGCGGCGGGGATGTCCTCGCTGCCGGCGGCGGTCATCCAGTCCATGGAGTAGGTGCGGTATTCCAGCAGGACGCGGTCATAGTCGGACAGGGCCTCCTGGGCGCTCACATACTGGGTGTGGACGCGGTCGTAGGCGGCCTGGGCCTTGTCCAGACGGCGATACTGCTGGAGCACGCCGAAGTTGACCACAACGGTTACCAGCGCCGCAATGGCCAGAATACCGATGAGCAGGGTCCGGCGGTCACGCTGGCGGTCCTCCTGCAGGTTCAGGTTGATGCCGGTCTTCTGGGGGCACTTTATCATTTTCCGCGCGGGCGCGGCAGTGCGCGTATCCACGGTGATACCGTTCTTTTCCGCGATCATTGCAGACCTCCTCTCAGTCCCTCGTCCACGCCGCCGATGGCGCGGAGATACATCCACGGCTCATCCAGGGTCACATCGTCGCCCAGCAGCTCCTGGGCGGTGTGCAGGTGCAGGTGAGTGGTCTCGGCCAGCGCCTGACGCAGGGGGATGATATTGCAGCCGCCGCTGCACAGACACAGGTCGGCGAGCTCCTGCTGCCGGTTGTTGTAGTTGAAGAAGTTGACGGCCTTCATCACCTCCACGGCGATGCGGGCGTAGAACGATTGGGCATAGTCGGAGGAGAGCACGTCGTTGTAGTTTTGCAGCACATAGCTGTGGGCCACATGGATATCCACGCCGCAGTGCTCCGCTACCAGCTGCTCCAGACGGTTCAGGCCCAGGTCGATCTCCCGGCGGCTTTCGAAGAAGGCGCCGCGGTAGATGTAGAGATAGGCGGCGGTGTAGCCCAGGTTGACGATGCACATATCCCGCTGGGGCAGGCCGGTGCGGCGGTAGTAGGCCGCCAGCACGCCGGCGTAGGCGCACTCGCTGGGGGTGAGGACCTGCAGCTTGAAGCCGGCGCGGCGCATCATGGCGCGGTAGCGCTCCGCCGTCTCCTTGAGCATGGCGCAGGCCAGCAGCGTCATCTCGGTTGGATAGCCGTCCTGGTCGCGGAGAATGTCGCGCATGGAGTAGTCAAAGTAGTACTTGCTTTTCTCGTCCGTAAGGAAGTCGCGGAACTCGTAGGGCAGGTTGTAGCGCAGCTGCTGCTCCGTCATGGCGGGCATGGTCAGCTCGCGGGTAAAGACCTCGGTGGAGGGCAGGACCACGGCGGCGTTGGTCAGGGGAATGCCGTTGTCCCGGGCGGCCTGGCGGAGGAAGTCCGCCATGGCGTCCATGGACAAGATCCTGCCGTCAGCCACCATGTTGTCCGGCAGGGGGGCCATGGCGGCCTTTTTCAGCGTACTGCCGGCGAAGTAGGCCAGCTTGACGCTACTGCCGCCGATATCAATGCCAACGATCTTCTTCAAAACAGAATACCTCGCTTTCTTGGAGATGGGGGCTCACAGCAGGGAAAGATACCAGTCGATAAGGTTCTGGCCGAACAGGGCGGCGCACCAGGCGGCCAGCGCGATGCCGGGGCCCCAGGGAAGGCCCTGCTGTCCGCGCTTGGCGCGGACAAGGCCCCATAGGATGCCGACGACGCAGGCCAGCAGCAGGCACAGCAGATTTTTCTGCCAGCCCAGAAACAGCCCTGTGAGAAACAGCAGCTTGATATCGCCGCCGCCCATGGCGTCGCGGCGGAGCAGCTTCTCCATCAGCAGCGCCAGCAGCAGGACGCCGCCGCCCACGGCGACGCCGCCGATGAGACCGTCCAGCGCCCGTTTGCCCGGGTCCGGGACAAAAAACAGGGTGACGATAAAAAGCACAACGCCGACCGCGATAAAGCGGTCGGGGATGATGTACCCCTCCAGGTCCGCGAAGGCGCAGGCCAGCAGCAGGCAGGCCACGGCCCAGGCTTCGAGGGTCCGGAGGGAGATATCATAGCGCAGCAGCAGCGACACGAACACCAGCGCGGCCACCGCTTCACCCACTGCGTGGCGGGGGGAGAGCTTCGCGCCGCAGTAACGGCAGCGGCCATGGCTGAACACATAGCTGAACACCGGCACAAGATCGCGGGGCGCCAGCACATGGCCGCAGACGTCGCAGTGGGAACGGCCACGGAGGACACTCTCGCCATGGACGATGCGCCAGGCGGCGCAGTTGAGAAAGCTGCCCATGCAGGCGCCCAGCAGGACGGCGATGAAGCAGCTATATATGGTGATGGCGGGGGCAGTGTACAGCATGGGAACAGGCTCCTTTGTGTCGTTGCGGGTGTCCCCGCTCCGGCACAGCCGGGGCGGGGGATCATTTAGCTGTTTTCTTGACCCAGAGTCCAAGTGTAGGTCTTGGAACCGTTTGCATCAGTCAGCTTGGTAGCTGCGTACTCAATTTTGCCATTAGTGTACGTGAGCTTTGTATCAGCGTAATTGAAAGTGAATTCAGTTGTGCCGTTGTTGTCAGGACCGGCAAGGAACTTATCCTTGTCAGCGGGAATGGTCTTGTTCTCAGTCAGGATACCGACCTGCCACTCGGCGTACAGAGCGCGGATATTGGCGACGTCAGCGGCCTCCTTGGATTTGGTCAGAGCGCCGTTGAATACGGGAATGGCGATAGCCACCAGAACAGCGATGATGGCGACAACGATCAGCATCTCCATCAGGGTGAAGCCCTTTTTGTTATTGAGTTTTTTCAGCATGGGTAGTTTCTCCTTTTCTGTTTGTAGTTCTATATCGTCCCGCGGCGTTGCGCGCGGAAATGATACCTTGGTTATATGCCGCCGTACAGGGTGAACATGGGCAGGTAGACCGCCAGCAGCAGCAGGACCACCAGCACGGCCAGGGCAATGGTGATGGCCGGCTCCAGCACGGCCAGCAGCCGGGCAGTGGTGACGGACACCTCGTTGTCGTAGTAGCCGCCGATCACGTCCAGCGTCTCCTCCAGTGCGCCGGAGCGCTCACCTACGCCCACCATCTCAGTGAGCATGGCGGGGAAACATTCGATGCTGGCCATGCTCTCAGCCATGGGGCGGCCGCGCTCCACGTCCTGCCGGACCTGACGGACCGCCAGCGAGAAGGTGTAGTTGCTCACGACGTTGGCGGTGACCTCCAGCGCCCGGGGCAGCGGCAGACCTGCCGCCAGCAGGGTGGCCATGCTGTGGGCGAACTGGGCGGCGGCGTTCATGGAGTGTATACGGCGCAGCGGGGCGCGCGTCAGGCTCCAGGCGGCCAGCGCGACGCGGCCGCGCTCCGTGCGGCGGAAGGTCAGGTAGGCGATGACCAGCAGGGCCAGAACGCCCAGCACCAGCCACCACCACTTGGTGAAGAAGGCGCTGACGGCCATCAGGGCTCTGGTGACGCCGGGAAGGCTGCCGGAGCCCAAGTCCGTGAAGGCGTCCGTGAACGCGGGGACCGCCACGGCGATGATGATGACAAAGACGACGATGGCCACGATGATGACCATCACAGGGTACGTCAGGGTGCTGACGATCTTGGCCCTGGTCTTGGCGGAACGGTCGTAGTAGGCATGCAGACGCTGGAAGCAGCTCTCCAGCGTGCCGGACTGCTCGCCGGCGCGCAGCGTCTCGGTAAAGGTTTTGGGCAGGTAGGGGGCGTTGTTCTCGAAGCTCTGGGCCAGAGAATAGCCGGCGCCCACCTCCTCGGAGACCTTATCCAGCATTCGGCGGAGGTATTTGTTCTTCGTCTGGGCGGCTACCATGGACACGCAGCGCTCCACCGACAGCCCGGAGGCCAGAATGATGGCGAATTGGGAGCACAGGAGCGCCAGCTCTTTCTCCTTGACCCGAAAGGCCACGGGGCGGGAGAGCACGCTCTCCTTCTTCTCGGGAACGGCCTCCAGCTTCGTGATGATGGCAACGCTCTCGCGGAGCTTGTCCGCCGCCTCAAATTCATCGTAGGCGCGGAGCACACCGGAGACTTTCGCGCCGCCGGCGGTCTGGCCTTTATAACGGAATGTGGTCATGGGCGCGGGGCGCTCCTTTCTGTGAAATCAGGTCTCGGCGGCGGTGTTGATGACGCGGGCGGCCTCCGCCGCGGAGGTGACGCCGGCAAGCACCAGCTCGCGGCAGCTTTCCCGCAGGGTGGTGAAGCCGTCCTGCCGGGCGGCGGCCAGCAGCTCGTCGCCGTCGGCGCCGTGGCTGATGCGCCGGCGGAGGCGGCTGTTGAGCAGCAGTATCTCGAACACGGCGCGGCGGCCGATGTAGCCGGAATGGCGGCACTCGGGGCAGCCGGCGCCCTTGTAGAAGGTGACGTCGCTGTCCTCGGGCAGGCCGAGAAGAAGCAGCTCCTCGGCAGAGGGACGGTAAGCCGTTTTGCAGTGGGGACAGAGCTTGCGGACCAGACGCTGGCTGACCACGCCCCGCAGGGCGCTGGACACCAACCAGGGCTCCACGCCGATGTCCTCCAGACGGTGGACGGCGGAGACGGCGTCGTTGGTGTGCAGGGTAGAGAAGACCAGGTGGCCGGTGATGGCTGCCCGCATGGCGATGGAGGCCGTCTCACCGTCGCGTATCTCGCCCACGGCGATGATGTCCGGGTCCTGACGCAGGATCGCGCGCAGGCCGCTGGCAAAGGTCATGCCGGTCTTTTCGTTGATCTGACACTGGTTCACGCCGGGAAGGTGGTACTCCACCGGATCCTCCAGCGTGACGATGTTCAGCGCGTCGCTGGACAGGTCGCGGAGCATATTGGACATGGTGGTGGACTTGCCGGAGCCGGTGGGGCCCACCAGCAGCACCACGCCGCTGGTGTTTTTCAGCAGGGCGTTGTAGTTGTCCAGGTCGCGGCCCTCCAGCCCGAGGACGGACTTGTCCAGCACCTGGGCGGACTTGTCCAGCAGGCGAAGGACGATCTTCTCGCCGTAGACGGTGGGCATGGAGGCGATACGCAGGTCAAGGCTGTGGCCCCGGACGGAGAACATGGCGTGGCCGTCCTGGGGCACCTTGTGCTCGGCAATATTCATGCCGCCCATGATCTTCAGGCGGGAGATGACGGTGTTCTGCAGATCGGCGGGCACAGTGAGCACACGCTGCAGCAGGCCGTCAATACGCATACGCACCAGCATTTCACCCTCCTGGGGCTCCAGATGGATGTCGCTGGCGCGCTCGGTGAAGGCGCGCTCGATCAGAGAGTTGACAAAGCGGATGGTGGGGGCCGAGGCCTCCGGGTCGGCGGTGTCCCGGGCCATCTGGGCGGGGATGATGTCCTCGCCGGCACCGGCCTCGCGCTTCATCTCCTCGATGACGCGGGCGGTGCCCTCGCTGCCATACAGGCGCTCGATGGCCTGCTCCACCGCCTTGCGGGTGGCGATCATGGGGATGATACGTTTGCGGGAGGCGGTCTTGACCTCGTCCTGGGCCACAAAGTCCAGGGGGTCGTGCATGGCCAGGTACAGGCGGTCCTGCACCAGCTTTACCGGGACCACGAGAAACTTTTTGGCCAGGTTCCGGGGGACGTATTTGGCCAGCTCCACGGGAATGGACACGGCGGTCAGGTCCACGAAGTCCACGCCCAGCTGCACACGCAGCGCGTCAATGAGCTGCGCTTCGGAGATAACCCCCTGCCGGATGAGAACATCGCCCAGACGCTGGCCATCCTCGCGGGGCAGGGCCAGGGCCTGCTCCAGCTGCTCGCCGGTGATGATACCGGAGGAGACCAAAAGATCGCCCAGCCGCATATATGCCACGGAATACACCTCCAAACGGTAAAAAACACAAAAAAATAAGTAGGGGCAAAAACGCGGGACGCAGTCTGCGTCTCGCGGTGGTGTTTTCAACCCCTACAATACCCTACTGTATGTAGTGAAAATTACTATACCGCATTTTCTCCGTAAAGTCAATTCCTTTTTCAACATTTTTCCACATAAAATCGGCAAAAATGGAGGGTTGATTCGTGAAAATCATGCGCTCATATGACAAATTTCAGAAGAACCTGCAACAAATCCGATCGTGTGATAAGAAGCGGTTAACAAGCATGGTTCAGAAAAGCCAACCCTTTTTACGGCGGGGCGGTGGCGGCGGGTCCCGGCGGAAGGGTTTATCCACCAGAATGATGTCATCGCCGAACTTCTGGACGCACTCCCAGGGGATGTAGTAATCCTCGCCCCGGCCGAACAGCCCGAAGAACCGGCAGGGACCGAAGACGATCAGCGCCTTGACGGAGCCCTCCGGCACCGTGACCTCCACGTCGCCCACACAGCCAAGGCGGCAGCCGTCGCACAGATTGATGACCTCTTTGCGCCGCAGCAGCGAAAATTTGCACAGCATCGGTGTCACCTCCTGCCGTCAGGATATGCGCGGCGGAGGCTGTCCCATACCGTCGGATCTTAGGGCTTTTCGCCGGGGAGAATAACCGCCGCACCGGCGGGAAATACTGCCACTATCACGAAAGAGGCAGGTGGCGTCATGCGGGGCAGAGTGGAGATCAGCGGTATCAACACAGCGAAGCTGCCTGTGCTGAAAAACGATGAGATGACGGCGCTGCTGCGCCGCGCCCACGCAGGTGATACAGCGGCGCGGGAGCAGCTGATCTGCGGCAATCTGCGGCTGGTGCTGTCGGTGCTGCAGCGGTTCGCGGGGCGGGGCGAGAGCGCCGACGACCTGTTCCAGGTGGGGTGCATCGGTTTGATGAAGGCCATCGACAACTTTGATGTGGAGCAGCCGGTGCGGTTCTCGACTTACGGCGTGCCCATGATCGTGGGGGAGATACGCCGCTATCTGCGGGACAACAGCGCCCTGCGGATCAGCCGCAGTATGCGGGACACGGCCTACAAGATCCTGCGGGCCCGTGAGGCGCTGCTGGTGGAGACGCAGCGGGAGCCCACGGTGGAGCAGCTGGCGCGGTATCTGGACATTCCGCGGGAGGACGTGGTGTTCGCCATGGATGCGTTCAGTGATCCGGTGAGTTTGTACGAGCCGCTGTATGCCGACAGCGGGGACACGGTGTGCGTCATGGACCAGGTGCGGGACGAGAAGAACACCGACGAGAGCTGGCTGGACCGCATCGCGCTGAAGGACGCCATAGCCCGGTTGGACCCGCGGCAGCGGAGCATACTGGCGCTGCGGTTCTGCCAGGGGAAAACGCAGATGGAGGTCAGCAGCGAGATCGGCATCTCACAGGCGCAGGTGTCACGACTGGAAAAGACAGCACTGAGCAGCATCAGGAAGAATATGTGAGTATCCCCCGGCTTCGCCGGGGGATACTTGTGTCTTTTGCGTCTTTTGAAAAACGCCCTCTTTTCTTTTGGAAAAGTTTGGTGTATACTATACGATGAATGCGTATTTGTACCGGAGGTAGTGACTATGTTTGATAATCGACGGGAGATCATGCAGGACGTGTTTCTGACGTATCTGCCCGCACAACGCTTCAAAACCAGCCGCATGACCGTGCAGCTGATCGCGCCTTTGCAGAGAGAGACAGCGGCGGCCAACGCGCTGCTGCCCGCTGTGCTGCGGCGGGGTACCGTCCGCTGCCCGGATATGGAGAGCCTGTCCGCCGCGCTGGATACGCTGTATGGCGCCAATGTCGACTATACCGTCCGCAAAAAGGGCGAGCGCCAGTGCGTGGGCTTTGCCGCCGGCTTTATCGACGACGCCTTTACGCCCCACGGCGAGAAGCTGCTGGAGCCTGTGTCGGCGATGCTTGGCGAGCTGCTGCTGGACCCTGTGACCCACGGGGGACGTTTTCTGAGCAGCTATGTGGAGAGCGAAAAGGCCAACCTGATCGACGCCATTCGGGGTCTGAAGAACGACAAGCGTGACTGGGCGGATATCCGGCTCATGCAGGAGATGTGCGCCGGCGAGCCGTACAGCGTGCTGCGCCTGGGAGACGAGGAGACGGCCGGGCGTATCACCAACCAGTCACTGTATGTCCATGGGCAGGCGCTGATGGCGTCCAGCCGGGTGGAGGTCATCTACTGCGGCAGCGCGGAGGCGCAGCGTGTGGAGGACGCAGTGCTCACGGCGCTGGCGGCGCTGCCCCGCGGCGCCCAGACGGCGCTGCCGGAGGTGCAGCGCATACAGGCACCGGATACGCCCCGGCGGATCGTGGAGACGATGGACGTGACCCAGGGCAAGCTGGCCATGGGCTACCGCTGCAGCAGCGACGACTATCCGGCCATGGTGCTGGCAAATCTGATTTTCGGCGGCACCAGCAACTCCAAGCTGTTTTTGAACGTGCGGGAGAGGCTGAGCCTGTGCTACTACGCCTCCAGCAGCTATGCCCGCAGCAAGAACATTCTGACCGTGTCCAGCGGCGTGGAGACCGCAGACTTTGAACGGGCGGAGGCGGAGATCGGCCGCCAGCTGCAGGCGGTGCAGCAGGGCGATTGGGAGGACTGGGAGCAGGAGGGTGCTCTGCAGGCCATCCGTGCGTCGCTGCTGTCACTGTCGGACTCTCAGGGTGCGCTGGAGAATTTCTATCTGGGCCAGATCGCGGCTGGGGTCGAGGAGACACCGGAGGAGCTGGCCGCGGCGCTGGAGCAGGTGACAAAGGAGCGCATCGTGGCGGCGGCACAGACGGTGAAGCCGGATACGGTGTACTTCCTGCGGGGAAAGGAGGAGGCGTAACATGGACAAGAAGCTGTATCCCCGCATCGGCGAGGAAGTGATATGGGAGACGCTGGACAACGGACTGCCGGTGTGCATCGTGCCGAAGCAGGGCTTTTCCCGAAAGTACGCGCTGTTTGCCACCCGTTACGGCGGCATGGATATGCGCTTTGAGCTGAACGGACAGTGGCTGGACACTCCGGCAGGCATCGCCCACTATCTGGAGCACAAGATGTTCGACACGGAGGACGGCAACGCCCTGCAGGAGCTGGCGAAAAACGGCGCGGAGCCCAACGCTTTCACCTCCAACGCCATTACGTGCTACTATTTTGACTCTACGGAGAAGTTTTACGAAAATCTGGAGATACTGCTGTCCTTCGTGTCTGTGCCCTATTTCACCGATGAGAGCGTGGAGAAGGAACAGGGCATCATCGGCCAGGAGATCGGCATGATCGAGGACAACCCCGAGTGGCAGGTGTATAAGCAGATGATGCAGGCGCTGTACCGCAGCAGTCCCGCGCGGACGCCGGTGGCCGGCAGCGTGGAGAGCATCAGCCATATCACGGCGCAGACGCTGTATGACTGCCACAAGGCGTTCTACACCCCGGCAAATATGTGCTTGGTGGTGGTAGGCGATGTGGACCCCGAGACGGTGCTGGCCACGGCAAAGCGGGTGCTGCCGGCGGAGAGCGGGGCGATCATCCGGCGCGACTATGGCGCGGAGGAGAGTACCGACGCTGCCTGCGGCTATGCCGAGGCACAGATGGAGGTGGCCATGCCCACGTTCCTGGTAGGCTTCAAGTGCCCGCCCCAGCACGGAGGGGAGGCGCAGCACCGGTTTGCCGCCATCGGCGAGCTGGCTTGTGATGTGCTCATGGGCGAGTCCAGCCCGCTGTATGCGCGGCTGTACAGCCAGGGACTGATCAACGGTTCCTTCGGCGCGGCGTTCGACCTGCTGCCCGGCGCGGCCTATGCCTATGCCGGCGGCGACAGCAAGGACCCGAAGGCCGTGGCGGAGGCCATTCTGGACGAGGCGCAGCGGCTGGCGACGGAGGGTGTGGACGGCGACTATTACAAGCGGATCGTCAACGCCAACTTCGGCGCGGCGCTGCGGGAGCTGAACGCCTTTGAGTCCATCGCCGTGTCCATGGCGGAGGGGCGGTTCCAGGGGTATGACCCGTACCGCTTCCCGGAGATATACGATGACATCACCGCGGAGGATGTGCGCGCGTTCCTGCGGGAGAACTTCACGCGGGCGCACATGGCGCTGTCGGTGATCGCGCCCAAGGAGGGATAATATGAACGTGAGGATCATGGCGGACAGCCCCATCCGGTTTCCGGGGCTTTTCGGGGACTGGGCCTTTACCGGCTCGTCCGTAGCCTTCCATATCGGAGGAAAGGCCATTTATTGGTACGGAATCATCATCGCGCTGGGCGTGCTGCTGGCGCTGTGGTTCTGCATGAAGCAGAAGGAGAAGTACGGAATCACCGAGGATAACTTGATGGACGGCGTGCTGTGGGGCATTCCCCTGGCTATCGTGGGGGCACGGCTGTACTATGTGCTGTTTTATCTGGACCGGTTCAAAAAAGCGGATGGTTCCTTTGACTGGGCGGAGTCCGTGGCTATATGGGACGGCGGGCTGGCCATCTACGGCGGCGTGATCGCGGCGGTGCTGGTGTGCTTCGTGCTCAGCAAAAAGCGGGGCTTCAAGCTGGGGGCGCTGACCGACCTGATCGTGATGGGGCTGCTGATCGGGCAGGCGGTGGGCCGCTGGGGCAACTTCATGAATCGGGAGGCATTCGGCGCGGAGACGACGCTGCCGTGGCGGATGCAGCTGACCACCACCGCGGGGACGCTGGTGGAGGTGCATCCTACGTTCCTGTACGAGAGCCTGTGGAACGTAGTGGGGCTGCTGCTGATCGTCTTTATCGTGGCGAAGGGACGCCGCTTTGACGGTGAGAACACCTGGTTCTACTTCCTGTGGTACGGTATCGGACGGTTCTGGGTCGAGGGGCTGCGGACCGACAGCCTGTACCTGTTCAACTGGACCATCGGCGGCGAGCCGATCCGCGTCAGTCAGGCGCTGAGCCTGGTGATGGTGCTGGTGTCGGCGTTCATGCTGCTGTACAACATCAGGCTGCATCCCCACAAGCCGGAGGAGCTGTATGTGAATATCGCCGCGGCGCAGAAGGCGGCAGAGGGCGAAAGCGCGGACGGCAGCGCGGAGTGACGCGATGCGGCTTCGGCGCGGTGTACAGGTCCATTGCAGAACACCATATGCAGCCCGCTTTCGGAACGGGCGGCGCTGTAAAAAAGAACACCCACGGCTGAAGCCGTGGGTGTTTTGTCTGCATCAGTGCCGCCGCGCGGTGAGGTAGTGGTTGTTGTAGTACGTCTCGGACAGGGAGGTGATCACCACGCAGTGCCCGTTGTAGTAGGAGGACGAGGCGTGGATGAACTGGTCGCCGCCGATATAGATGCCCACATGGGAGGCGGTGTAGCCGTAGTCCTGGAAGAATACCAGATCGCCGGGCTGCAGATCGCTGCGGGAGACCTCGGTGCCGTAGCTGAGCTGGCTGGTGGCGCCGTGGGGCAGCTTGATGCCCACCTGGGCGAAGACATACATGGTGAAGCCGGAGCAGTCGAAGCCGCTGGCAGAGGAACCGCCGTAGACGTAGGGCACGCCCAGATACTGCTGGGCGATGGAGACGATGCTGCTGCCGGAGGCGGAGGCGGCCGGCGTTGCCGGGGTCTCGGCAGGTGCTTCGGCGGGAGACCCTTCGGTCGTTGTATTCTCGGCGGGCTTGTCCGCCGTGCCGGTCAGGGCGGAAGTGGGGCAGATCAGCACGTACTGCGAGGCCACATAGCCGCTGATGCCGTTGTAGGTAACGGCGAACCAGCCGCCGGACTCAATGCCAGTGACGGCAATGACCGTGCCCTGAGATACGGTGCCCAGAGAGGTGCTGCCGCTTTTGGCGGCGGTACGGATGTTCAGCACGTCCGCGGTGACACGTCCGGCGCCGTTAAGGCCGGAGGCGGTGTCGTAGCGGGTGACATACTGGGCAGCCACATAGCCGCGCTTGCCGTCGAAGGAGATACGGTACCAGTCACCCTCCTGGGCGGTGAGCTCGATAACGGCGCCCTTGTCCAGGGTCTTGAGGATGTCATAGCCGGTGCCTGCGCCGCTGCGCATACGGACGCCGGTGCCGGAGATCACGCCCAGTGCCTGAACGGCGGTGGAGACGGGCGCCTCGTCGGCCTCGGGCGTCTCCTGGGGCGGTTCTTCCTCGGCGGCCTGTGCGGCAGCAGCCTTGGCGGCGTCCTCGTTGTTGAGCAGGGCATCCTCGGCGGTCTCGCCGCCGGGATGGGCCGTCAGCGCCGCTGCGCCCAGCAGGCCGGAGAACAGTGCTGTCTCGGGAGAGGGCTCAGTGGTGTCGGTGGGCAGGGCGGAGACGGAGGCAACGGTCAGGGGCACGGCGGGGGCGGCGTCGGTCATGCTGGCGGCGGCACCGCCGAAGTTGACCACCGCGTCACCGCCGATGACCAACAGCGTGGCCAGAGCCACTGCCAGTGCGGAAAAAATACGCTTCATGGCTTACAGCTTGCCGGCGAGGGCGCGCTCCAGCCAGATGCAGCCCACATCCATGGCGGCATAGAGGCTGTCCTTCTCGGATTTCTTGACCACGCGGTCCCGGGACTTGAGGTCCGGGTCGGTCAGCTGAAGCTGGACGGATACACGCTTGGCCACGTCCATGTCCTGCTCCTTGACGGTGTCGAGAATCTGCAGGAGGACGATGTACTTGTCTGCCATGCTGCCGTAGTAGATGAAATTGTCTACGCGGCGCAGGGGGTGGTTCTTATAGATAAGCCCTTCGGGCTTTTTGTTTTCAGCCATGATGATACCTCCGAAAATTTTTGTAACCAAATTGTAACACATCTGGCCGCCCTTGTCAAATTGAATTGTGTGAACAATCTTTGAATAAACGGGAAGATGGGAAGGGGGCCTTGACAGACGGGGGACAATGGAGGATAATAAAACACTACGATCCCTGGCTGCCAGGGAGGAGAGGAGGTGCCCGCAGTGTCCAAGGAGAGTAGGAAACTCATCGCCAAAAACAGCAAAGCCTTTCACGACTACTTCGTGGAGGACCGGTACGAGGCGGGCATCGAACTGGCGGGAACGGAAGTGAAGTCCATCCGCATGGGCAACGTGAACCTGAAGGATTCCTTCTGCACCATCAAGGACGGGCAGATGACCCTCAACGGCATGCACGTGAGCCCCTATGAGAAGGGCAACATCTTCAACCGGGAACCCCGCCGCCCCCGCCGCCTGCTGGCGCATAAAAGCGAGATTCGCCATTTGCAGCAGCAGATCAAATTGCAGGGGTACACACTGGTGCCGCTCCAACTGTATTTCAAGCAGGGGCGTGTAAAAGTGGAACTGGGCCTGTGCAAAGGCAAAAAGCTGTACGATAAGCGTGCTGATGCCGCCGCACGGGACGCCAAGCGCGATATTGACCGCGCGATCAAAACAAGAGGATAATTTTTTCGCGCACACACTTTTGTTTTCCCACGCTGTGTGGTTCTGCCGCATAGCGCTTATATGGGGCTGTAATGGTTTCGACGGGGAGAGAGAGGCGTGAGCAGCGGGCCGTGGCGGTGCACCACGTTAAAAGCGCCAAACAAAATTAACTGACAACGATTATACTGTTGCCGTCGCTGCCTAATTAGGCACGACCGTCCTGCCTGTTTTAGTACCGCACAGGGTCAGGGCGTCGATTAGGTACTGAACGTGCATGGGCCTAAGCTTTGCCGCCTGTCATGAATTTATGAAGCTACCAATGTGTCAAGCGTGTGCACTCGCTCGCACTGCGGGAATCTTAATAAATGCACTGCGCCCGGAGATACTCTAACCGCTTTCTTTTCGGACACGGGTT
>OIYH01000527.1_pt1 | contig 28635 bp, 30 predicted proteins | sample 1587911 | NCBI WGS metagenome assembly OIYH01 (sample SAMN03283252) | human gut metagenome | biome: human-associated habitat; material: feces | host: Homo sapiens | place: USA | collected 2013
AGTCTCTCTATGTCATCTGTCAGAACCATCCGGAAATCAAAGTATCCGAAAGAACACTGTATACATATATCGAAGATGGCGTATTTCAGGATGCCGGCGTTTCTATCACCAATCTTGACCTGAAAAGAAAAGTACGCCGCAAGATTCCGAAAAATAAAAGAATACCCATCAAGAATGGCTGTAATTCTGTAGCCCACATAATTAAATTTCCAACAGAACTTGCAGCCGCACCAATCGCAGGTGCACATAATACACTTAATCCAACACCAACAAGTATTGTTACTGCAGGTGTGACTAGAATATCTACTTTTGTTTCTTTTGAAACAAGCTTTCCAACTTCACTTGCAACGATAGCAATCAAGTAAACAGCCAATGGTCCACCTGCGCCACCTAATTCATTCGCAGAAGCACCCACTGCAATCAATGAGAATCATACAAGCTGTGGTGCATGCAATGCATAGCCAATAGAAGCTGCCATTGTAGGTCCAGCAACACTGCTTGCATATGTACCTGCATTTACCAAGAAATCAATGCCTGTCTGCTGCCCTAATGTCTTAATGATTGTTCCAATCAATAAGCTTGCAAATAAACCTTGTGCCATTGCACTCATCGCATCAATACCATAACGATGTACGCATAAACGTAATAGTCTAATTGACAATTTATTTAAAGTCACTTTGACAATAACTATGTTTTTCAAAAGAAAAGATATCCATTATGGATACCTCATCTGTTTCTTAGCTTTTGATCTACATATGCAGCTGCAGAGATTGCCGCAATATTTCCTTCACCAGCAGATTTAATAAACTGATATGGCAAGCCAACAATATCGCCAGCTGCAAAGATACCAGGAATATTCGTTTTCATTTCACGATCAACTTTTACAGCATTACCTTCTACCTGTAATCCAGGAACCAACTGTGTTGGAAATTGTGCCGCTCTTAATACAAACACACAATCTGTAGAATATTCATTCTGATCCGTCACTAAAGTATTTGCTTTCATCATACCTTTGATCTCAACAGGTTTTTCATTCACCACAACAATATTGTCATGCTTGAATGCAATCTCACCCTTATACAAAGGAATATACTTCACAGAATTACATACTTCGCCAAGGAATTCAGCTTCACTTTCTTCTTCCTTTGAACCACCAATGACAATTACATCTTTTCCTTTATATAAAGGTGCATCACATGTTGCACAATAGGAAACACCTCTGCCTAAGAATTCACTTTCTCCCTTGAATGGTTTTCCCGCAACAACGCCACTTGCCAGAATTACGCTTTCAGTTTCCACCATTTCATTATTACTTAGCTGCAATGCAAAATAGTCACCCATTGCATATACTGTTGTTACTTTACATTCTGTAATTTCAATTCCAGCATCATGCATTTGATTCGTAAATGCCTCAGCCATCTGTTTTCCAGTCACATTTGATAAGCCAAGATAGTTTGTAATTGGATGATCAATTACCTGCATTTTGTTAGATAAATCTTTTGTACCAAAGATCTGAATGGATTTATTTCTATTTTTCGCAGTCAAAGCTGCTTCTAGTCCTGCAGGACCACTGCCAATAATTGCGATATCTACTCTTGTCATATATTTTTCTCTTCTTTCATTTTTAATTGTACATTTTACCTGCTATTTCGCAAGTTTCATGCTCGTTTCTATTGTGTTCTTGTATAATGGTTTGCATTAAGAGGGAAAAAGATATGAATTTAATTACACCTGAAAACTATGAACCAGTATTGTCTGTCATGCAGACACAAGAAGCAATCAAATATATTCGTGATACATTCCAGAGAGAATTTGGAAAAGAACTAGGATTATTAAGAATTTCTGCACCTTTGTTTGTTACAAAATCTTCTGGTTTGAATGATAACTTAAACGGAATTGAAAGGCCTGTCAGCTTTGACATTCAGGAACTGCCTGATGAAAGAGTTGAAGTTGTTCAGTCTTTAGCAAAATGGAAAAGATTTGCGTTAAAGAAATACGGCTTCAAGGAACATGAAGGTCTTTATACAAACATGAACGCAATCCGCAGAGATGAAATCGTAGATAACCTGCATTCCGTCTATGTTGATCAATGGGACTGGGAAAAAATCATCACAAAAGAAGAAAGAACAGAAGAAGTATTAGAAGCAACAGTCAAAGAAATCTTCAAAGTAATCAAGCATATGGAACATGAAGTCTGGTATAAATATCCAGAAGCAGTATGTCATTTAGCTGATGAAGTATATTTCATTACTTCTCAGGAACTAGAAGATCGCTATCCAGATTTGTCTGTCAAAGACAGAGAAAATGCCATCACAAGAGAACATAAATGTGTATTCATCAAACAGATTGGTCATCCATTAAAAAGAAGTGGAAAACCACATGATGGTAGAGCTCCTGACTATGATGACTGGAATCTCAATGGAGATTTATTATTCTGGCTGCCTTCTTTAAATCGTGCACTTGAAATTTCTTCTATGGGTATCCGCGTGGATGAAGATACTATTGTTTCTCAATGTAAAGCATCTCATTGTGAAGGCAGACTCACACTTCCTTATCATCAAATGATTCAAAACAAAGAACTGCCATACACAATTGGCGGTGGTATTGGTCAATCCAGACTCTGCATGCTTTTATTAAATAAAGCACATGTTGGTGAAGTACAAGCTAGTATCTGGCCACAGAAAATGATTGATGAATGTGAAAAGCACAATATTCATTTGTTATAAAATACTAGATTTAACTGAAGAAATCGAAAGCGGGGCATTCAGAATTCATGGAAACAGAAATTAAAGTCGAAAATATCAGCAAATCTTTCGATACTCAGCAAGTACTAGATCATATAACTATGGATTTCCAACGTGGATATATTCACTTATTGAACGGTAATAATGGCTGTGGAAAAAGTACTTTATTGAAAATTATGTATGGTTTGATGATTCCAGATGAAGGAAAAGTTTACTGGAATAAGAAAGACATCGAAAAAAGTAGAAATGAATACTTAAATCATATTGGTATCGTTACAGCGGATGATCGTTCTTTGTATCACAAATTATCTGCATATGAGAATCTGTATTACATTGGTAGAATCCAAAACATTCCAAAGAAAGAACTCGACGAGCGCATTGTTTCTTTACTAGATCGATTACATCTAAAAAATGATAAAACACTGGTAGAAAACTTTTCTACAGGAATGAAAAAGAAAGTTATGGTAGCACGTGCATTCTTAAATGATCCAGATATTATATTTGCTGATGAAGTTATGAATGGTCTAGATAAAGATACATGCATGATTGTTGAAGATATGCTGCAAGAACATGTTCAAAATGGGAATACTGTATTTCTTGTTTCCCATACAGGTATCCACAATACCAATCACGTCAAAAACTATTTGATAGAGGAAGGAAAGATCAAAAATGTTGAATCATTTGAAAAAATTTCTGAAGGTTGATCTTCGCTACAAATGGTTATTGATCAATCTTGTTTTTGGTACCTTTTTTATGATTGCACCTTATATTTATATGGTTTCCCCAGATCAGCAGGTACTCACATTAAAAGGTATGTTATGCTGGTTTGGACTAAATCAAGCTTTTTTTGGTATTGGTGGATTCATGGAAGAAGAAAGAATGGATGGCACTTTTACAAACCTGTTTCTATACCCCGTGCAATTCAGACAATATTTCATTGCCAAAGCATTACAGATCGGCATTGAAAGTTATCTTATTTCATTACTGCAGATTTTTTTCTTTTCTCTCTGCAATGTTCATATTCCTGATCTTCTGCATTTTATTGTTATTTTATTGATCAATGACATTATCACAGCGAATATGGGAATCCTATTCCTTGGTTTCACTCTGAAATTCAGAAAGCTTGGATCAGTCAATGCACTGGTTCAACAAATCATTGGTTTTTTCAGCGGATATTCCACAGACATCAAAAGATATCCACAAATCATTCAGTTTGTATCATATGTCATTCCATTAACATATACGATTTCTCTAGCAAGAAACAATACATTTACTATTCAACCATTGTGGTTACTCATTCCTGCCATTCTTTCTTTTGCATTTGCAATGTTTGGCTATGCAATCATTCAAAATGATATTTCAACATTAAGAAAAAAAGGAGATACAGAACAATGGTAAAAGCATTCACTCTTCTACAGATGGAACTGAAGGAAAAGTTTCGATATAAAATTGAAATTTTCTCTGCTAGTACTGATGCTATTTTGCTGATATTTCCTTCGATTGCCATTCTTTTATTCGGAAATCTAGAAATATCTGGAATTCATAGCAAAACAGAATATATCCAATACATGTTATTTTCATTAATTCTTTGGCAATTTGTGGAAAATATGTGGTCAGCTGTATTTGAAATCCGTCGAAAGCTAAAAGAAGGAAACTTTGAATATATGATGAATATGCCTTTGAAAGGTATCCATTATGTATTTGGATGGGCTGTCAGTGGTGTTGTTTCAATTGTATTTGAAATGATTCCATTGATTGTTATTTTCTTGCTTACTTCATTTCATTTACTCACAGCAAAAAGTATTCTTTCTTTTTTAGGGATTACATTGATCATGGCTTTTGGAACATATGGCTTTGCGGAAATATTAATGGGATTTGCGATCTATTTCAAAGAAGCAGATCAATTCATTTCTTTAATCGCAAATATTGCACCTTTTTTGGGAGGACTCTATTTCCCAGTCATCCAGTTAGCCGCTCCATTTCTCGCCATTTCCCTTCTCTTTCCATTTACCTGGGGTCTAGATCTTGTAAGGAACCTCTTATTTGGAAGTTCTCTCATTCTTCCATTGCATTATGAAATCATTGCATTTGTGATTGTAAATATACTTTATACATTCGCTGGAACAAAGATATATGATGCAATGATGAAAAAAGCAAGGAAGAATGGATTATCAAAATTCTAACTACAAAAATATCTTTTTGAAAGAAGGTTGTAACACCTTTGAACTTTTCTTTGTTCAATCGTTACAACCTCTTTTGCTTATACACTTTTATCTTCTTTTTTAGATGGTTGATTCATTGGTGCTCCACCACCCATACCACTAGCTATCGTTTTATTTTTCATCTGGTTTGGTGCAATGCTTCTTTTCCTTTTTATCAGTATTCAGCTATCACATATTGCTTCAAAACCATTAGAAGAAGCTATGGAAAGAGAAAAACAATTTGTTGCAGATATCTCTCATGATTTAAAAACTCCTCTCTCTGTAATATAAGCAAACAATTCTATTTTGATGGAAAATCAAGATGCAACGGTAGGAAGTGTATATCGCTGGATTGACAGTTCTCAAATGGTTGCAAAAAGAATGCAGCAGTTGATTACACAGATGTTAAAACTTGCAGATGTTGAACGGTAAAACATTACCGTTCCATTGGAAGAGATTGATGTTAGTAACATAGCAATGAAAGCAAGTTTACAGTTAGAATCTCTTGCATATGAAAAAAGTGTCACTTTGGACACTGAACTGATTGAATCATGTGTAATACAGGCAAATGAAGATTACCTAACGCAAATCATAAGCAGTCTATTAGAAAATGCTTTGAAATATGAACCCAAAACTGGAAAAGTTTTACTGAAATTAGCACAGGATAAACATAAAACATGTATCTGTGTTCAAAACTTTGGGACAACGATTGCTCAAGAAGATCTTACACACGTATTTGATCGCTTTTATCGCAGTGATAAAAGCCGTACAAATGAAACGGAAAGCTTTGGTTTAGGACTTGCCATCACAAGAGAAATGGTCAATAAAATACATGGTGAAATTTCTGTTACGAGTAATCCACAAAAAGGTACAATATTTACAATCACATTTCAAAGATAAAAAAAGGCTTGCCACATTGTGAACAAGTCTTTTTCAAGGGATTATAGAATTTCAATGAACTTCTTTGTTTCTTCTTCTTTCTTTGCTTCTGTTGGTAATTCAATCTTCAAAATACCATTTTCGAAGGAAGCATGGATGTCTGAATCCTTGATAGCATCAGATACATAGAATGTTCTACTGCAAGAGCCATTGTATCTTTCCTGACGAATAACTCTACCCTTAGCATCCTTTTCTTCATTGGATTCATTGTGTTCAACAGCGACTGTCAAGTTACCATTGTAAAGAGAAATCTTAACATCATCTTTCTTTACACCAGGTACTTCAATATCAAGAATATATTTACCATCTTTCTCATGAATATCTGTCTTCATTAAAGTATTGTTGTTCATAACTGGAGCTCTGAACATGTCATCAAACATATCATCAAATAAATTTGCATTTCTACGGTCTAAATATCTCATATTTTTTCCTCTTTTCTAAGACCCTTTCGTCTTACAAGTATTAATATACTCTTCGTTTTAGCAGAGTCAATAGTAGAGTGCTAAATTTTTCGAGTTTTTTTATAATATTTTTTATTTCTGTTTGAATTATATGCATAAATAAGAGCTTGTTTGATTTAGCACATTTTTGTATTAAGTGATAATAAATTGCTATTCATTTCCTGTATACAATATATGTATCATTGCTATTGTACTTCTTTCTTTTTTCAGCATATACTCAAATCGGCAAAGAAAAGGAAAATAAAATGAAAACAAGAAAATTAGGCAACATTGAAGTATCTGAAATCGGAATGGGTTGTATGTCTTTCTCTCATGGATATGGAGCAATTCCTTCTAGAGAATATGCAATGGAAGCAATTCGCAATGCCTATGATCATGGATGTACATTCTTTGATACTGCAGAAGTATATGGAAATGTTCTATATTATGAACATCACAACGAAGAAATCGTTGGAGAAGCATTGCATGATATTAGAGAAAATTGTGTCATTGCCACAAAGCTGCACATTCACGATGATGAAGTGAACGAAAATATGTATGATGTGTGCAAAAGGCATCTGCTTGCTTCATTGAAAGCATTAAATACAAACTATGTTGATCTTTACTATCTGCACAGGATCAATCCCGAAGTACCTGGTGAAAAGGTTGCTGAAGCGATGGGAAAACTCATTGATGAAGGTTTGATCAGAGGTTGGGGTTTATCCCAGGTTGAAGAATCTGCAATCAAACGTGCACACGAAGTTACACCTGTATCGGCAGTACAGAACCTGTACAACATATTAGAAAGAGATTGTGAGACGAATACTTTCCCATATTGTTTAGAACATAATATTGGTGTTGTTCCATTTTCTCCAATTGCTTCTGGCTTTCTTTCTGGAAAGATCACAAAAGATACAGCTTTTGAAAAAGAAGATGATGTTAGAGTATTTGTTCCACAGCTCAAAAAAGAAAACATTGAAGCAAACCAGCCAGTCATTGATTTATTGAATCAATACGCAACGTTAAAAAATGCTACAAACGCACAGATTTCTATAGCTTGGATGCTTCATAAATACCCTAATGTTGTACCTATTCCCGGTTCTAAGAACAAAGAAAGAATTATTGAAAACCTGAACGCAAACACCGTAACATTAACAGATGAAGAATTTCATACTTTAGAACAAGCTTTAAATTCCATCAAAGTATATGGTCATCGCGGAAACGTTCAATTCCAGGGACAATCCATGAAAGACTGGGGAAAGAAATAATCAACAAGTCATCAAGAAGAAGAAACAATCTTCTTCTTTTTAATTATTATAAAGGCAGCAGAGTAGTGTCTAATCTAAAATTAAATTTTAGATTAGACGCTGTTTTCTGTTGAATTTAACATTTTCGGTGTCTATAATTAATTTAGATTTTAGATTAGACGGAGAAATCATATGAAATATATTCCAAGAGCAATTACTCCAATTCTGAAAAAACGAGTTGAGACTAGCAAATGCACTTTACTCACTGGTGCAAGACAAGTCGGAAAATCCACTGTCATAAAAGAAACATTTCCTGCATATACAATTGCCAGTTTTGACGATGTTTTAACACGCCTACAGGCACACGAAGAACCAAATTTGTTCTTTTTAAACAATCCATGTCCTCTTTTTATTGATGAAGTACAAAAAGAACCTGGCATATTAGAAAACATCAAATTAATTGTGGATAATTCAGATGAAAGAGGGCAGTTTATTTTATCTGGATCTTCCAAACTTCAACTGATGAAAGGTGTTAGTGAATCTCTTGCTGGAAGAGTATCCATTTCTGAATTATCTGGATTATCTTTAAGAGAAATATATGAAGTGCCTTTTAACAGACACTTTATTCCTACACAAGAATACATTCAAGAAAGAGAAAAACAGCTTAAATCTTATTCCAATATATGGGAAATTATCCATAAAGGGTCTTATCCAGAACTATATGTCATTGATAGAGACTGGCAAGAGTTTTATTCATCTTATGTTTCAACATATATCGAAAGGGACATTCATGATTTGATTTCTGCAGACAGTATTACTTTCTCTAAATTCCTTACATGCCTTGCCGCTAGAACAGGTGAAATTCTTAGTTATACAAACATTTCCAGTGAAGTTGGTGTCAGTGAGCCAACTATAAAAAAATGGGTATCTGTACTAGAAAGAACAGGAATCATCTATTTATTACAGCCATACAGTTCTTCCAGTCTTTCACGTGCTATCAAATCTCCTAAAATCTATTTTAGAGATACAGGATTAGTATGCTATCTTACAAAATGGCTCACTGCTGATGCCTTGAAAAATTCTGCAGTAGCTGGCAGTCTATTTGAAACTTTTATTGTATCCGAAATATTAAAATCTTATTCTAATGAAGGAAAAGATTATTCCTTTAGTATCTTCTATTACAGAGGAAAAGATAAAACTTCCAGTAAAGAAAATGAAATAGATATAGTTATTGAAGAAAACGGTGTTTTATTTCCAATAGAAATTAAAATGAGTGGAAATCCAAAAGCATCTATGGCATCAGCTAATACTGTACTAGACAAAATTCCAGACAAAAAAAGAGGTACAGGCATCATCTTATGTCTCATTGATAAAAAGACATATTTAAGAGAAAATCTGATTGCTCTTCCAATAGAATATTTATAAAATAATCATCTTCTAATAACTTTATAGTTAAATTCTATAATATTGATGAGAAACGAATAGGGGCTATTATCATGAAACTCTTTGATTAACTCAAGAAGTTTGTTGTTGATGAAAGAAATGGTTCTTTATTGATCAAATCTATATCTTTAGATAGTTTAAAAAGTATCTTATAATCACTATGTCAAAGGAGATTCATATGGGTGGATTTGGTATCGCAATTCTTTTCAGCTTATTTTCATTTATCTATTTATTTTTTGTTGCGATAGCTATTGCTGTCATATTGTATTTGCTATACAGTTACGTATTTCAAAGTATTGCATGCATGCGTATGTTAAAAAATATTGGATATGCATATCCGCTCACTGCCTGGATTCCCTTTTACCACAAATATTTATTAGGAAAGATTGCAAACAAACAAATCTTAGGTGCCATCTCAAGTGTTCTATCATTCATTTCCATTTGTCTATGTGTTCATTTTTATATACACCTAGATTTTGATAATGTTCTACTTGCTATTTTAACAATCAGCTTCATGACTACTTTAATAATTGACACTATCATTGCACACCAAATATACAAAACACATACAAAATACGCAGATATATTCACTATATTTACAATTCTATCTTTCGGCATATTAAAACCCATATTCTTATTTATCATTAGAAATATGGGCATATAACAATCAGCTGAATCTTTCTATTTTATCCTGGATCTTTTCAAGCTTTTTTGTTGCACGTAAAGCAATTGCACGTGGTGTCTGCATAGAATCAAACAAGATAAAGGTTGCTTCTTCATCATAATCAATTTTCTCTACTGTACCATCTTTAAACACTGGATGTCTAACACGATCCCCTTCTTTGAATTCCAGAGAAGATGCACTTGGAATAAATCTTCGATTGACTTTATCAATGTTATCCAATGCTTTTTGAATATATGCATCACTTGGTTTTTCTGTATATTCCAGTAATACTGGATCAATATCAAAGAGAAACCTGGAAGGAAATCTAGATGTATCTCCAATATTCCTTCCGCCAGAATCTGATAAGAACAATCCCTTCTCACTTCTTGTCACCGCAACAAAAGCAAGTCTTCTTTCTTCTTCCATGCCTTCAATTGTTCGTATCTTTCGAGATGGGAAAATACCTTCGACAAGCTGCATGATAAATACATACGGAAACTCTAGACCCTTTGCCGCATGGATTGTCATCAATCTCACCTTTCCTTTTTCAATTGCCATATCTGCATTTGTAAACAATGAAATATGTCTTAGATACGACACAAGATCTGTTTCTTCTCCAACGGTTGTTTCCCATTCATAAATGGATTGTTTTAATTCCGCAAGATCATCTAAACGATCCTGTGCACCTTCTGTACGCATCATTTCTTCATATCCAGATAGATCCAGTATCTCACTGAGTAATTCAGATACTGGTTTTTCATTCATATGATCTGTATATGAATCTATCAGTTGAATCAATGCCTTTGCTTTTGTATTAGAAAACAAAGCTTCATCTACATTTTCTTTCAAAGCATCATATAAAGATATATGTTTTTCATCTGCATATTCTCTCAAGAATTTCATTCGTTTCTGTCCCAGATTTCTTTTTGGGACATTCGCAATACGCATAAATGATAAGTCATCTTTATATGCAATCAATCGCAAGTATGATAATGCATCTTTAATTTCCATTCTCTCAAAGAATTGTACGCCTGAATAAATCATATACGGCATCTTTTCTTTGATCATTTCTTCTTCTATGACACGCGTTACGTAATGTGCACGATACAATATTGTAATCTCTCCAGGATTTACACCACTCTCATTCAAATGACGAATTTGAGAAATAATCCACTGCGCTTCTTTTCTAGGATTTTCTGCATGATGCACGACAACCTTATTTCGATGCGGCAGCATGGAAATCAAATCTTTTTTCATACGATTCACATTTTTAGAAACCAGAGAATTCGCAACATCTAAAATTTCAGGTGATGAACGATAATTCTTCATCATCATGATTGTCTGCACACCAGGAAAGTTTTCATCAAAATCAGACAATGAATTTACACTTGCGCCTCTCCATGTATAGATTGTCTGATCAGGATCACCTACCACAAACAAATTATTATGATATCCACAAAGATTCTTCATCAATTCATATTGTGGAGGGTCAATATCCTGAAATTCATCGACCATGATATATTCCAGTCTCTTCTGCCACTTCAGTTTAATTTCCGGAAACTCTCTAAAAATATACAATGACAAGAAAATCAAATCATTGTAATCTACCGCAAAACATTTCTTCTGCTGGTAAAGATAACCATAGAATAGAATATCATCTGTTTCTGCAGCTTCCATGTATTTCTGATGTAATTGATCAATTGACATTTGAATGAGATATTCATAGTACATTGGTTCTTTGATACATTTACGCATTTCAAACATATCTCTTGCATTCTTGAATGTCATATCACGCAATGTGAGATCTCTTTCTTCATAGATCATTTTTAACATTGCATCAATATCACTGTTATCTAAAACAAGGAAAGATTTTGGATATTGAATAGCATAAGAATCTTCCTGTAAGATTGACACACAAAAAGAATGAAACGTACATACAAAGCCAGTATCATTATCATCTGTCAGTTGATGAATTCTTTCTTTCATTTCTGCAGCTGCTTTATTTGTAAACGTAACACAAAGAATATTGCCTGCACGAATTCCAAGATCGTTGACAAGATATGCAAAACGATGTGTTAAAGCACGTGTTTTACCACTGCCTGCTCCAGCAATCACACGAATATAACCTTCTGTTGTCGTAACTGCTTCGATTTGTTCTTCATTTAATCCTTCCAATACATCGTCTACCATAATCATTCCTCAATCTTTACTGTCTGCTAACAAAATTGTATCACATACAGCTTCTCGAAAATGCTTCATTGCTTTCCAATAAAAAAATGTTGTATTCAGCATTTACATACCAAATACAACACTTGTTTTACTCAATCGCAATGTACTTTTCGACTGGTTTTGTTTCTTCCCTCTTTGGAACATCAATTGTTAATACACCATTTTCGAATTTTGCATGAATATCATTTTCTGTGATATCTTCACCTACATAATAGCTTCTTGATAAACTTCCAGCATATCTTTCCTGTCTAATCAATGAACCATTTTTATCAGTTTCATCTTTATCTAGACCTTTTTCTGCAGAGATTGTTAGATAACCATCATTGAGCTCAATCTTCATTTCATCTTTCTTGAATCCTGGAAGATCAATCAACATTTCATAATGATCTTTCATATCACGGATATCTGTCTTCATTAAATTCTTTTCATGATGTCCAAATAATGGATTGCTTCTTGTAAATAAATCTGGGAATACATCAAAATCATCATCGAATAAATCTGGTAAATACTTTTTCATAAACAACGCCTCCAATTTTTACTAAGCGGTGCTTTTCAAAGCATCTCTTGTGAGATCTTATTTGATCTTACACTGTTATATATAGTCTTCTTTTTAGCAGAGTCAATAGGAGAGTGCTAAATTTTTTGGAAATTTGTATACTATTTCTAATAATTTCAGAGTCAAAAAGTCTTCCAACTTAAAAACCAGGCTTTTACCTGGCTCATTCCATCCACAATATTTTTCCACACGATACAGATGTGTCTACTCGTTCATTGAATAAACGAGCATCTAAATGCTTGGCTTCAAGCCGATAATTTGAAAATATATCCAGTCTTACAGTCCGAAGGCTATTAACCAGTGTATAGCTTCTTGTTTAATGCCACCTTCTTGTACTTTTCCAGTTTCAGGGTCTATGGATAAATGTCCAGAAATATAAAGGACGCCATTATAAATCACTATTTAAAGCAAAACTCTGTATCAAATTATTATTTCCACACAAAAGATATCAATGGTGGAAAACTTGTTCGCTCCTCTACCCTTCTAATACGCAAAGAAGATGGAACTTTAGATGGTGCACTTTGCATCAATCTTGATACAGAACCATTCACAGAAATGATTTCATTTCTACAAAGCTTTCTTCCAGAGCATTCTGCTTCTCTTAATTCTTCAAAAGAAGCTGAAATTCCACAGCTTAATGAAGAAGAAAATGTTTCTGTCATGGTTTCTTCTCTGATTGATCATATCTTAAAAGATATTTCTTCAGATTCCACAAGAGAAGAACGTGTAGAAAAGATTCGTTTCTTGGAAAATAAAGGTATTTTCTTAATGAAGGGAAGTGTTGAACAAGTTGCAGAGAAGATGGGCGTTAATAAAGTAACAATCTACAGCTACTTAGATGAAGTACACGGAAAGAGAAGATAAAAACAGGCATAATTTCATGCCTGTTATTAATTAGTCTAAATCTTCACCGTTTGTTTCAATGACTTTCTTATACCAATAGAAAGAATCTTTTCTTTCTCTATGGAAGTCACCATTGCCATCATTGTCTCGATCAACATAGACGAAACCATAACGCTTTTTCATTTCACCAGTAGAAGCAGAAACAAGATCAGTGCATCCCCACATCGTATAGCCCATGAGATCTACACCATCTTCAATTGCTTCTTCCATTGCCTTAATATGATCTCTTAGATAGTTGATACGATAGTCATCATGGAACTTGCCATCTTCACTTCTAACGTCATTTGCACCCAATCCATTTTCAACGATCATTAATGGAATTTCATATCTGCCATAGACTTCATTCAAATAGATTCTTAAGCCTTCAGGGTCAATCTGCCAGCCCCATTCAGAACTCTTCAAGTATGGGTTTCCAACACCAGAGAACATATTTCCATTTGTCTTTAATACATCTGGATCAACAGTTGCTGTAGCAGACATGTAATAAGAGAAACTATAGAAATCTACAGTACCTTCTTTTAAGATTTCAAAATCTTCTGGTTCTGTTCTAACTGTAATGTTGTTGTCTTTGAAATATCTCTTTGCATAGTGTGGATAATGTCCACGAACCTGCACATCACCACAGAACCAGTTAGACATCTGCATAGCACTTTGGGCAGCTCTTACATCCTTTGGATTACATGTATATGGATATGTCATGCTACCAGCAATCATTAAACCAATCATAAAGTCAGGATTGATTTCATGACCAATCTTTACTGCCTTTGCGGAAGCAACAAACTGATTATGAAGTGCTGTGAAACGATCACTTCTTTCTTCTTCTGTTTCATTTGGATTAAACATTGGTTCATGATCTTTGCCCAGCATGCCTAAAGACATAACACGTCCAAAGAAGTTACAGCCACAGTTGATTTCATTGAATGTCAGCCAGTACTTAACTTCATCTTTGTATTCTGTAAATAATGTTGTCGCATACTTTACAAATGCATCAATACATTCTCTGCCAGCCCATCCATTATATTTTTCACTAAGTCCCCATGGTAATTCATAATGAGAAATTGTAACCAATGGTTCAATGCCATACTTATGACATTCAGCAAATATATTGTGATAGAACTGAAGACCAGCCTGATTTGGTTCAGCTTCTTCACCTGTTGGGTAGATTCTAGCCCAGTTAATACTTAAACGGTAGCACTTAAATCCCATCTCTCCATATAAAGCAATATCTTCCTTATAGTGATGATAGTGATCTACTGCATCATGAGAAGGATAATATACAGAAGGATCAATTTCCTTATCCCACAAACGTGGTGTAGAAACTGTTCCGCCTCTTACATGATCTGGTACAGAAGGGCCTTTGCCATCTTCTTGCCATCCACCTTCAAACTGGTTAGCAGCTGTAGCGCCACCCCATAAAAAACCTTTTGGAAATGCCATATTATTCTCCTTTATTTAACGTATAAAAAAGACATTTACATGTCTTTTTTACATTTTACCGCCTGTAAATGCCTGACCTTCGATAAGAACTCTGAGCATTAATACTGAACCCCAAGGCTGCTTCTTAACTAAGCTCTTTGTATAGCTTGCTAAATCACCATGTGATCCATCATCTTCAACTTCAAACTGCATTTCGATTGGAGTCTTCATTTTTACAAATGTATACTTTGGTGATTCCTGAGCAAGTAATAATTCTTTGATTTCATCTTTCTTCAATGCTGAAGAAACGTTAACTAATGCCATATATATTTTCTCTCCTTTAATTAGTATGTAATTATTATATCATGTAAGCGTTTTATGTCATGTAAAAATGTATTTACACAACTTTTTACAATCCAATTTCTTTTCTGGAATTTGATAATATTTTCATAACTTCCAAAGAATTTTCCAGCCACAAAACCATTGTAGAAGTATCTTTTTCTTCAATGACAGAAGCAATCTGTTCAAATTCATTTCGCATTGGAGATTGTATTTCTTCCACATCAATATTGATCACTTCATCTTTGAGATGCAGAGTTAAATTCTGAATGATTCCAGGTCTAGAATCCATACTAATATATCCTTCTGTTCCTTGAATCATGATTCCATTGTGTGATGCACTGTCTTTTGCACCTGTACATACCGCAATATATCCCGGATATCTCATGATCAATGTACCACTTGTATCTACACCATTAAAACCAATATTTGCTTCATAATGTGTAAATACAGGTTTTCCAAATACACCTTGTACAAAATGGACATTATAAACATTGATATCATACAAAGCACCACCATACTGTTCAGGATCAAACGCAGGTAATACTTCTTGTCTTAAATATGCATCATATCTACTAGAATATTGTGAATAATTACACTGAATCAATTTAATCTCACCAATACGTGAAAGAACAGTTTGAATATTCTGATAGTTTTTACTATATCTAGACATGATAGCTTCAAATACAAATACATTGTTTTTTCTTGTTAGTTCATAGAGTTCCTGTGCTTGTTCATACGTAGAAGTAAATGGCTTTTCAACAATGACATGCTTATGCGCTGATATTGCTTTCTTTGCATATTCATAATGCAAAGAATTAATTAAACCAATATATACCGTATCAAAAGAATCATCTTTTAAAAATGCATCATATTCTGTATACAAAGAAGGAATCCCATATTCTTCAACGAGCGGTTTTCCTTTTTCAGCATTTCTACACCATAAGCTGGATACGATAATATCTGTATCCTTTAATACATTTAATGCCGTTTTAACAATGCCACCATTACCAACAATTCCAAGTTTCATACATTTATCCTTCAATCAATCCATAATACACAAATGCATTCCAGATACCATCATCAAGAATATCTGTTGTTACATAATCTGCATGTGTTTTTGCTTCCTCAGCAGCATTTCCCATCGCAACGCTTGTTCCACAAACCTGAAACATTGGAATATCATTTGCACTGTCACCAATGCCAATGGCATTAAATGATTCTTCATTGTAATGATCCAATACTTTTAAAATTGCGGTACCTTTTGTTACATTTCCATTTGTCACTTCACCAATACACAAGTTTTCTTCTGGATGTTCTACTGATTTTGTTAATACGAATGGTTTTTCTAAGAGTTCTGCAAGTTTTGGATATAAAGGAAGCCAGCTAGGTCCATACGCACAGATTTTATAAATACTGTCATTTTCTTCAGAGCCGAAACTTTCTGGATATGTTCCATTTTCCATACACAACGCAACCTGTTTATCATAATCCGTTTCGCCGCCAGAAAAATATCTCAAAAGATATTCATAGCCAACTTTTGAACAATATGCACCTGCAGCTCCTTCTAAGCAATATCCTAAACCTGCTTTTAAAATCTGTTTTTTAATACGTGATACATCTCTTTGTGCAATTGGATGATCATAGATTCTTTTTCCATCCGCATAAACCATGCCGCCCGCACCTAAAATAAATCCGTCAACATCATAATTTAAATACTTTTGAATTTCAGAAAGAGATCTGCCTGTACATAAAAAAATCTTGTGTCCATTTTTTCTCGCAAGTTGAATTGCCTTTTCAGCACTATCTGGAATTCTTCCAATCTTTGTGGAATACAATGTTCCATCAATATCTAAAAATATAATCTTTTTCATAAATTAAGTATAAATGAAAAAAACAGAAATCAACGAATGATTTCTGTTAAATATAGAAATTTGTCACTCCAATTCTCAATTGTTCACTTGCAGGAGATATTTTGATTCTAGTACCCTTCATCACTCTCATTGAATCATTTGGTTTAAGAATCTGTTTCTTTCCTTCAATTTCAGCGACGCCTTCACCTTCATACACATAAATCATGATATTTTCCTGTAATTTCATCTCAAATACATATGCATCTCTATCAAAACTAATGATCATTACATCAACAAATCCACTAGAGATAACATTCACCAATGTCATTTCATCTCTTTTGTATTCACCCATTTCAGCAGTAGAAAAAACAGTTCCGATTTCTCTAATTGTATGATTTACAGTTTGTCCAAGCATTACTTCTAAACACACGCAATCTTCAATTGCTTCTAAGACAATGACGCGTCCTGTTGGTGTTACAATGCCATCATGTTTTGTTAATTCCTGGATATGAGGAGTGCCTCTCTCATCTTTGATCGTTATACGCATTTTTCCTTGTTTTACAAATAACATCTTGTAAAAGTTAAATGCTTCTGGAGCCATACTTGTACCTTTTCCTAAAGAATAAATATGTACCCCTTCCATGATCTGTTCTTGAATAATCGTTGAAGGAAGCGGCTGATTCAGCTGTGCTAAATTAAATGCTTCACCGATTGGATATCTCATAGTTTCTGCCCCAGTATATAGCCGTATTCAGCTTCTTCCAGAATCTGAAAGCCCATTTTCTGATAAAAGTTAAATGCACGTTGATTATTTTTTGCAACGCCAACCATGATTCCTGGAACATGTTCCTTCTTTAATGCATCTAATAATGTATGCATCAATAATGTTCCACTGCCATTTCCGCAACAATTTTCTAAGATATCGACATGCAAATGTGCTGGATATTCTTCTTGATATGCTTCATATTCTGAAATATCACAACGATATACAAAGGAAGGTGCAATCTTTTTGATCTGTTCGAAATATTCTTGGATATATTCTTTAAAAGATGCATAACTTTCTGCACATAAGATATATCCCTGAATTTCTCCTTGATCATCTTGTAAAAGGAAACATTTTCCATGATCCAGATATGGATCACAATACATCAACAAAGAGAACTTCCTATGCTCTTCATTCACTAAGTTATCAGGACTGCCTGTATGAATACAGATCTCATGACACTTATCTCTATATTTTTCTTCAAATGGTATTACTCTCATAACAAAGACATTTTAACACAAAATCATTCCTTATGAAAAAACAGCCTCACTTATTGAGACTGTTTCATCAAATTACTTTTCAAATGAATCTGTTAGATCATCACCATTGCTAGCGATAACCTTCTTGTACCAGTAGAAAGAATCCTTACGAGAACGATTCATTGTTCCCTTGCCTTCATCATCCATATCAACATAGATGAATCCATATCTCTTTCTCATTTCTCCTGTCCCTGCAGAAACGACATCAATGCATCCCCATGTCGTATAACCAATCACATCAGCACCATTTGCAATTGCCTTATCCATTGCTTCAATATGCTTTCTGTAGTATTCAATTCTAAATGGATCATGAATGGAACCATCTGCTTCAACTGTATCGAAAGCACCTAAACCATTTTCAACAACCATCATTGGTAAGTTATATCTCTGATAGATCATTTCTAGATAATACTGTAATCCATCAGGATCAACAGCCCATCCCCAGTCAGAATATTCAAGATATTCATTCTTTTGACCAGCAGAGAAGTTACCAGATACCTTATCTGTTACCTTATGTGTAGTTACTAAAGAAGACATATAGTAAGAGAATGTGTACATATCTACTGTACCTCTTGCTAAATCTGTCAAATCTTCTTCTGTAATGTCTAAATGAACGTTATGTTCATTCCAAAGTCTAGTTACATATGAACCATATCCACCTAAGCATTGAACATCACCACAGTAGTAGATATTCTTTTCCCACTGGTGCTGACAAGCTAAGATATCCTTTGGATCACAAGTTGCTGGATAGTTTGTAATACCACAGATCATACACCCAATCATGTTAGATGGATCAATTGCATGACCAATCTGTACTGCCTTTGCAGAAGCTACAAATTGATAGTGCAAGTGCTGATAAGCTTCCTGGTATTCTTCATCACTATGATTTCCACCAGCAAAATCCAAGAACATGATTGTATTGTTGATTTCATTAAATGTTAACCAGTTATGAACAAGTCCTTTATATTCTGTAAAACATGTAGTAGCGAATCTAACAAAGTGTTCAATTGTTTCTCTGTTTGTCCATCCACCGCAATGTTCTTCAAGATACAATGGTGTATCAAAATGCCAGATCGTTACTAATGGTTCAATACCATACTTCTGCATTTCTTTGAACATATCACGATAGAATTCAACACCTTCTTTGTTTGGTTCTTTTTCTAATCCTGTTGGATAAAGTCTAGACCAGGAAATAGACATTCTAAACTGTTTGAATCCCATTTCAGCAAATAATGCGATGTCTTCCTTATAATGATGATATCCATCAACTGCTTCATGGTTAGGATAATGATATTCATCCAATACTGCATACTTTGCACCTTCAGGAAGTTTTTCATTTCTTTCTAATGTGCAATGATTACCGTCTTTATCAATATATGTAATCTTTCTATTTTCATTGACTGTACCACCTGTTGTAACGTCAGTCATTGCTGGACCTCTACCGCCAAGGTTCCAACCACCTTCATACTGGTTTGCAGCAACTGCTCCGCCCCATAAAAATCCTTCTGGAAAATGTGCCATGTTTTTCTCTCCTTTTTTCTACATCTATTTTATCAAAGCGTTTTCAAAAATTGTGTAAATTTGTTCGAATATTCCAGATTTTTTTAACAGAACGAAAAAATACCAGATGCCCTTCTGGTATTGATTCTTCTTTTCGCATGATTATGTGTTTGAGGAGGACACATCTATGCTATCTTATCCGGTTCATTATGCCATTTTTACGTTTGCCCTTAACGTAAATACCGGATGTTATCACCAACCATCGTAAAGAAGTGTTTTATTAGGAAAGAGTGATGGTTAGCTCTAACTAACTATTATGTTAGCAGGCACTAACTCATATGTCAATGCTTTATATAAAAAAATCCATATTACTTAAAATATGAATTTATATAATCTTAAAATGTTGTAAAGCTTTTTTTATTCCATCACATTCAATACGCGCAGTAATATAATCTGCTTGTTCTTTCAATTCTTCCGCAGCATTTCCCATTGCAATTCCATACTGACACACTTCAAACATACTTGCATCATTCATAGAATCTCCAAAGGCATATGTCTGTTTTTTATCACATCCAAGCATCTCAATCACTTTTTTACATGCATGTCCTTTTGTGATGCCTTTCATTGTAATTTCTCCAGTTGTTGCACCACCTCTACCATAAGATGCAGTTGTAGAAACATATTCCAATCGATCATCTTTATGCATCAACCACTCTTTTTCAATTTCATCAGAAGCAAAGCTAACATCACTTTCAAGAATTGCTTGTCCCTGATAGTCATTTAGGGGCTGCATATGAAATACACTCAACAATTGTTCCACAGATACATCTGAATGCATTGCCGATTTCTTCACGCTCTCTATCATTTCATCATATTGATTTGGACTCGCAAAAAATTCATCAATCGTACTCATCATGATTTCGCCATGAAATTCATCCATTACCTGATGTACAAATGCCTGCACCAGTTCATCCGTTATAGGTGTTAAGATTGGAGTTTCACCTTCCAGAAGAATTCCAGCACCATCAGAAAAGATATATCCATCAAGCCCTAGATTACGATACTCTTTCAATCCTCCAAGATTTCTTCCAGAAGAGATCAAACAACGATATCCATTTTTCTGTGCCTTATGAATTGCTTCTAAACAAGAAGAAGATGGCATAATTTCTCCATGTTCGCTATCCACTAAAGTTCCATCGATATCAAAAAACAAACAACCACTCATATTAATTCAAAATGCTTTAAAGCTTTATAAATGCCATCATTATCTGCTTCATCTGTCACATAGTCTGCATGTTGTTTGATTTCATCTGTACCATTTCCCATTGCAATGCCTGTCCCACATACTTCCATCATTTCTAAATCATTGGAACTATCACCAAAACCATATGCATTTTCTTTTTTTCCATGGAACAATTGTAAAACACGTTCAATACCAGAACCCTTTGTCACACCATTGGCAGTAATTTCTCCACCCGTTCTACCTAAAGATGCATAATATCCACCAGCAACAACTGTATGTAAAGATGGTGGAACACGTGCAAAGAATACATCTGCAATCAATTCCGTCTGAAATGAAAAATCAATCTTCTGTACAGGTTCATTTTCATATTCACTAATATAAGCCATAGATCTTCTTTTTCTGAAATCTTCCAAGTCTTCTCCCGCATGGCGTACAGAAAAGAAGCGGCTCATACGATTTCTTTCTGGCGCATTTTGATATGCATATGTTGTTGTTAACAAACCATATCCACCACCCAGGTTATCACAGATCGTTCTAAGTCTTTCCACAGTTGCAGGATCTAAGTCTCTTGTTTCTAAAATTTCTCCATCATATGCAATTCCAGCACCATTACAGAAAACAATGCCAGAAAAAGCCAACTGATCAAAGTATTCTTGAGCCATACGATAACTTCTGCCTGTACAAATAAAACAATGATGTCCATTTTTCATTGCTTGTTGGATTCCATCAATTGCACTTTGTGGAATTCTTCTTGTTTTTGGAGCAATTAAAGTACCATCCATATCAAAGAATAAAAACTTTTTATCACTCATATTTTTCTCCATTCATCATTTCCAGCAACGACCATGTGCCATTGTGGTATTGAAATCTACAGATTCCTCCATTCGGTGTCGGATTGATTCCCTTTTCATGCGCTTCATGAAATAACTTTTTACGGTCAATTCCAAACAACGTTTCTAACAATACTGTATAGTAATTTGCATGTGTAACTAATAATACGTTATCTCCATCCTTTGCTTGATCTACCGTATCACGCAAGAAGGAAACAATTCTTTTCTGTACATCTTCTTTGTCTTCACCACCAATATCTTTATAGTGAACTTCATCAAAACGTTCCTGTTGCTCGCTGAAGTTTTCTGTATAGTCGCTGCCTTCTAGATCACCAAAGAAGATTTCTTTCAATCGCTCATCCGTATATGCATGCATATCTCTATTAGACAAAATAATATCTGCGGTATCTCTCGCTCTTTCACTTGTAGAAGAAAATGCCAGATCAAACGTTACGTCTTTTAATTTTTCACACGTTTGTTTTGCCTGCTTAATTCCATTTTCTGTTAATGGAGAATCGCATTGTCCCTGCAGACGGTGCAGTACGTTAAAATGCGTTTCACCATGTCGAACAAGATAATATGAAACTGTTTTAGGAAAATGCTTTTCCCTAAACTCTTCAGCACTGACAGGTTCTTCCTGCATTGCCCAGACACCATCTTCATATGTAAATACACAGATTCCACAATTTGGCATCCATGGTTTTCCTTCTGCATTTCTTTTCTCAGCATATGCATGCTGATCAAAATTTAACAATGTTTTCATTAAATGCATAATGAAACTGCCATGGGATACAATCAGAACATTATCATTATCATTGCAGTCTTCCAGGATTTCAGAAAATGCTTTTCTTGTTCTTTGATCAAAGATTTCTGTCGATTCGCCGTGATACTCTCTCCAGTCATCTCTCATCGCATCACCCCAGATTCTGCTTTTAAATGCATCCATTGGCTGACCATCAAGATCACCAAAATCAAATTCCTTTAAACCCTTTTTATCAATTAAAGTAACATCATGATACTGACAAATGATTTTCGCAGTATCTAATGCACGTTCACTAGATGAAGTATATGCATGTTGAAATGACACTTGTCTTAAAACAGATGCAATTTCTTCTGCATCTTCAACACCTTTTTCAGTTAATGGGGAATCACACATTCCCTGCATTCTCCCAAGACGGTTAAACAGTGTCTGTCCATGTCTGACATAATAAAAGTTAACTTTCATACTCATTTGCCCCTCATTTTAATTGTACTAAAAAACAGAAGAAATAAATTACCATTCTTCTGCCTTTATGCAAATATTACAAATCTTTTCAAAACAATACGCTGTAAAGTATCTTTCTTCCAATGGAATCCATCGATTCACAAAATCATCATACTTTTCCGGATTTCTTTCATAAATTCTATTTTGCTGGGTTTGTGGATCAATTGTTAAATAAATCATATAGTCATAATACTTTCGTAATAACGGATGCATTGCATATGACCCTTCAATAATCGTTACATGTGTCTGCTTTACAGTTCTTTTTTCTTTCAATGCCATTGTTTTACAATCAAACGGTGCAAATACAATATCAGTATCTGAATGTAATTTTGATGCAACCTCTTCAATGAAACGTTCTCGATCTACGTTACCACCAATTTCAGATAATCTTTCTTTTGTTCTTTGCTCTTTTCTCAAAAAATAATCATCCATATGAAATACATTGGCATGAAAATGCTGCGCCAGTTTATTTGCAAGTGTTGTTTTTCCGGAAGCACATCTCCCATCAATTGCAATCACAATATATTCTTGTGTATTTGCTTCAATTGCTTCAATAACTTGTTTTATCTTATCCATACTTGTTACATTATATCATCTCCATCATATAAAAAGTGCAATATCTCAAACGAGAAATCACACTTCATCATTATTTCATCACTTTCTTAAGTGCCATACAGACAGGCGGAATCACCAGAAGATGCATCACTATTCCAGGAAATGTAGAAACAAAATACGCTGTTGCCCACATCTGTAAAGAATAATTATTGAATCCTAAAATAAATGCCTGTACGATACCACCAGCAACCCTGCCAAGAAGCATTGCGATCATCAAAGATGCATAGATCTTTATCCCATCTTTCTGATTCTTCAATACACGCATCATGATGCCTGTCACAATCGCATAGACAGGTAATTCAAAACACATCGCAACAAGTGTATTCCCTTGCGGCATACCAGTGATCATAGAATTCAAGATTGGACAAAGAACACCAACAACTGCACCTTCCACTGGTCCAAGCAGCAGTCCGCCAATCAAAGACGGCATATGTAATGGAGAAAATAACATCCCACCTTTTGGGATCCCATGGAATGCATATGGCAATACAAGACCTAATGCCAATAGCATTGCCATCACTGTAATTCTTTTTGTTTGTTTCATTCGACTATTTCTCAAATTCTTTCACTACTCCTTCTAATAAATTTCTAATTTCTAAATGCTGCGGACAAACTTTTTCACATAAACCACATTTCAAACATTCACTTGCTTTTGCATGATTATTTGTTGTCAAAACATTATTGTAGTAATAATCAGCATTCCAATCTCCAAATGTCTTCTTTGTATTATATGTTGAAAAAATATCAGGAATACGAATATTCTTTGGACAATGATTCTCTTCTACACAATAATGACAACCTGTACATGGAATCATATGATGACTATGAAATGCTTCAGCTACTTTCTCTACAGCTGTAAATTCTTCGTTCGTAAATGGTTTAAATTCTTTCATGAAAGATACATTATCTTCCATTTGCGCTAAATCAGACATTCCAGATAAAACAACTCTAATATTTTTAAAGGAAGCCGCAAATCGAATAGCATAAGATGCGTTTGACCCACCATGTAATTCATCTAAAATACTTTGCGCATCTTGTGGGAGATTCAAAAGATTTCCACCTTTGACAGGCTCCATGACCAATACTGGTTTATCATGTTTTTCACACACTTCATATACGAGTTTAGACTGTACAGATAAGTCATTATAATCTAAGTAATTAAACTGAATCTGAACAATTTCAATTTCCGGATATTCTGTCAAGATCTGATCAAGCACTTCTGCACGATCATGGAAAGAAATACCAACATGCTTTACTTTTCCTTCTTTTTTGAATTCAAATGCAGTTTCATACGCTTTACATCTTTTGAATTTTTCAAACTCTTTCGCATTCTGTGCATGCATCAAATAAAAATCAAAATAATCAACACCAGTATTTTCCAATTGTTCTTCAAAGAATGAACGAATATCTTCATTTGTCTGGAAAAATGATCCTGTTAACTTATTTGTTAAAATATATTCATCGCGTTGATGTCTTGAAGATAAACATGTCTTTACCGCTTTCTCACTCTTTCCATTTAAATATCCATGTGCCGTATCAAAATAATTAAATCCATTCTCAATGAAATAATCTACCATTTTATTTGTTTGCTCAATATCCACTTCTCCATCTTTCATTGGTAGACGCATCATTCCAAAGCCAAAATTTTTATGTATTTGTTGAAATACTTCCATATACATTCTCCTGTTCTTTTTCAAAATTGATTCATTATATTACTTTAAATTCCAACCATTTTAATGAACGATATCTGTAGTAAAAGATTACTGCGCGAATCGTCCAGTCTAAACACATCGCAAATGCAATTCCAATCACTCCCATATTCAAATAAATTGCAAAGATGATCGAGAAAACAAATCTAGCAAGTAATGTAGATGCAATGGATACAATCATTGTAAACTTCACATCTCCTGCTGCGCGCAATCCATTACTCAAAGGTCCAGAGATTGGAAATACAATTGCATTAAATACATTGTGAATTACCACCAGATAAAAAATCAAATGCAGGGTTTCACTAGAGAGTTGATAGAAATGCATGAATAACGGTGTCAAAGCTAAAACAATCAAATTCCACACAATCGATAATACAATTGCCAGTTTATTCAACTTCTTAAAATAATATTTAGCCTGTTCCTGATTACCACTTCCCATGCACTGTCCAATCACAGTAATATAGACTGGTCCAAGTGTCACGCCCATCAAAGCAGCCAGTGACCATATACTTTGTGCAACACCATTTGCAGCAATCTGATATGTACCAAACAAAGCAACCACACTACTCAATGCGACTTTAACAAACTGGAAAATACCATTTTCAATCCCATTTGGAACCGCAATACTTAACACTCTTCTTAAAATATCTGTATCAAATGCAAATAAATCTTTCTTTGTATAATACGTTGTTTGATTATTTTTAAAGCAAAGATTTGTTATCACAATTGCACTAAATGCTCTAGCAATCAAAGAAGGAATTGCTACACCAGCAACACCAGCATGCAATACAAATACGCCAATACAATTGCCAATGACATTAATGATATTGGATGCTAAAGAAACATACATTGTAACCTTTGTCTTTCCCATAGAGCGGAACAAAGATGCACCTGCATTATAAATTGCAATGAATGGATAAGATAATGCTGATATTACAATATATGTAATACAAGCATCCATAACATCCATTTCTACTTTTCCAAATAAAGCAGATAAGATTGTATGATGAAACATGAGAACAATACATGTCAAAACAATAGAGAACAATGTTGAAAACATCAACAATTGAGAAGAAGATCGCACACTATTCTTTTGATCTTTATTACCAATATATTGTGAGATGACAACTGCACCACCTGAAGCTAATGCGGTAAAAAGATAGATAAATATTGTATTAAAACTATTCACAAGAGAAACTCCAGATACTGCAGCTTCGCCAACATAGGAAACAATAAATGTATCCATAATTCCAACTAACATCACTAATAATTGTTCAAAGAACAATGGTACAATCATATTTTTTAAATCTTGGTTAGTGAACATTAGTCATGAATCTTTCTAGATACGACCATCTTTACAAAATCTGTATCAAAATGCTTTACAGCTGTTCCAACATACCCTTTATCTAAAGAAGAAATCTGATTCATTTCATCTTCACTTAATACGAAATCCCAAATATCAATATTCTCTTGTATGCGTTCTATATGTGTTGATTTTGGAATTACAACAACACCTCTTTGCACATTCCATCGCAGCATTACCTGTCCAATACTTTTATTGTGCTTTAAGGCAATTTTCTTCAATACTTCATTACTGAAAGCATCATATCTTCCGCCACCCAGTGGAGCCCATGCTTCTGCCTGTACATGGTATTCATTCATAATTTCTAACGCATGAGGCTGTGCAAAAAATGGATGTAATTCTACCTGGTTTACCATCGGTGGAATTTCTACAAAAGAACAGAAATTCACTAATGTATGTGGGTAGAAATTAGATACACCAATTGCTTTTAATTTACCTTCTTTATATGCATCTTCCGTTGCGCGATAAGCACTAAAGTAATCACCCATTGCCTGATGCAAGAGATAGAGATCCAGATATTCCAGACCACTCTTCTTTAAAGAAGCATCAATTGCTTTCTTTGCGGAATCATAATCTTTCATATCCTGTACCCACATCTTTGATGTAATAAATAATTCTTCTCTCGTACAAATTCCTTCACGAATTGCTTCTCTCACTGCTTCCCCTACTGCATCTTCATTTGTATAAGAGGCTGCAGTATCAATCAAACGATATCCAGCTTTAATTGCCTCTAATACAGATTGCTTACATTCCTCTTTATCACGCACCTGAAAAACACCAAAACCTTCAAGCGGCATCTGCAATCCATTATTTAATGTTGTATATTCCATTTGATATCCCTCTCTTTCCATCCATAGAATAGTATTTGCAAAGCAAGAAGTACAATAGCAAACATGTATTGTGCTATACTAAAAATGAATAGAGGATCTATGGATTTACACTTATTAGAAATATTACTGGCATTCAAAAAATACGGAACACTTTCTAGTACCGCAGAGGCTTTACATATCTCTCAGCCAACATTAACAAGAAACATGCAAACCTTAGAAAAGGAAGTAGATGTTCCTATTTTTATTCATGGAAAAAATACTTTAAAACTCAATGAGACTGGTGAATTTCTCGTCAAAGAAAGTGAAAAGCTTTTACATTCCTATGAGGTAATGCTTCAACAGCTTCATCTTTTAGATGATTCTTTAAGAGTGATTCATATTGGCTGCAGTGCCCCTGGACCAAAATCAGTATATGAAACTGTCATTCAATCTCATTATCCCACTTCAAAAATCAATTGGACATCCAATGAAAATGAAACTGAATTACTAGAAGGTTTGCAAAAACATACATTTGATTTCATTTTCATTCAAAAACAGCCATTATCCAAGGAATTCTACTCAAAATCATGTTTAAAAGAACAATTATTTACATGTGTTGAAAAAGATCATCCATTCATCAAATATAAAGACGGAATCACATTTGAACAGATGGATGGATATACATATCTACAAATTGAAGATGTTGGTATCTGGAAAGATATCAAGACTAAAAATATGCCTCATTCAAAAATCATCACACAAAAAGATAGAGAAGACTTAACCACACTTATCAACAGCAGTTCTCTACCTTGCTTTATATCTAATATTACAAATGAGAATTTTCGTAAATACTCAAATCGTATCCGTATACCAATCATTGATCCAGATGCAACACGAGAATTTCAGATCGTTTTGCCTAAAAAATCAACCTCTCGTTTTTCAAAATTACTTACAGATATAAAATTAGTCAAATCATAACCACGCCTAAAAGACGTGGTATGCTCTCGCCCTATAAGGGCATTGTGT